>ERZ791611.8-NODE-8-length-232193-cov-7.945033_pt1 | contig 232193 bp, 176 predicted proteins | sample MGYA00510275_ERZ791611 | MGnify/ENA primary metagenome ERZ791611 (study PRJEB30046, sample SAMN00791912) | human gut metagenome | study: EMG produced TPA metagenomics assembly of the A metagenome-wide association study of gut microbiota in type 2...
CAGGACCCCATCCTTAAAAGGGATGTGCTCTACCTGCTGAGCTAGCGAATCATCCGGTGCGTTACCTCTGTAATGCGGGTGCAAAGATAGAAGGTTGTTTTTTATTATGCAAATATTCCAATGACTTTTTTGAATATTTTTTCATCTAACAAACGAAACACATTGGCTCACTGCACATAACAGGAACTAGATTTTTTCAGGTATCACCTCCACATATTCGCCATTGACTAATACTGTTACTGGCCGTTGTGCATCACTACTCATAAAAAAGGCACAAAAAAGACAGAATGGGTATATGAAGAATACAATACCACCATAGATTTTAGAATCTGAAGATATTTATGTAAGTTTGTCCTGGAAAAAAAATTACAAAATACATTCTTAAAAATATGGCAGACGACAAGAAAATTATTTTCTCGATGGTAGGCGTGAGCAAAACTTTCCCGCCGCAGAAACAAGTACTGAAAAATATTTATCTGTCTTTCTTTTATGGAGCCAAGATCGGTATCATCGGTCTGAACGGTTCCGGTAAATCTACGTTGCTGAAGATCATCGCCGGCATTGAAAAGGAATACCAGGGAGAAGTGGTCTTCTCACCCGGCTATTCGGTAGGTTACCTGGAACAGGACCCGAAACTGGAACCGGGCAAAACCGTAAAGGAGATCGTACAGGAAGGAGTACAGGAAATCGTTAATACATTAAAAGAATACGAAGAGGTAAACGAAAAGTTCGGCGATCCCGAAGTGCTGGAAGACCCGGACAAGATGGATGCACTGATCGCTCGTCAGGCCGAATTGCAGGATAAAATCGATGCGACCGACGCCTGGAACCTCGACAGCCGCCTCGAACGTGCAATGGATGCCCTGCGCTGCCCGCCTGAAGACCAGATCGTGGATACGCTGTCCGGAGGCGAGCGCCGCCGTGTAGCTCTTTGCCGTCTGTTGCTTCAACAGCCGGACGTGTTGCTGCTCGATGAGCCGACCAACCACCTGGATGCCGAGTCTATCGACTGGCTGGAACAACATTTGCAGCAGTATGCCGGAACGGTCATCTGTATCACACACGACCGTTACTTCCTCGACCATGTGGCCGGTTGGATTCTTGAACTCGACCGTGGCGAAGGTATTCCCTGGAAAGGTAATTACTCTTCCTGGCTGGATCAGAAGACTAAGAAAATGGCTCAGGAAGAAAAGCAGGCCAGCAAACGCCGCAAGACGTTGGAACGCGAGCTGGAATGGATCAACATGGCTCCGAAAGCCCGCCAGGCTAAAGGTAAAGCTCGTCTGAACTCTTACGAAGCCTTGCTGAATGAAGACCAGAAAGAGCGCGAATCCAAACTGGAAATCTTTATCCCGAACGGCCCCCGTCTGGGTAACAAGGTGATCGAAGCGCAACATGTAGCCAAGGCATTCGGTGAAAAACTATTGTTCGACGACCTGAACTTCATGCTTCCTCCGAACGGCATCGTGGGTGTGATCGGTCCGAACGGTGCAGGTAAAACAACACTGTTCAAGATGATCATGGGCATGGAAAGCATCGACAAAGGTACATTTGAAGTGGGTGAAACCGTAAAAGTAGGTTATGCCGACCAGACACATAAAGACATCGACCCGAATAAAACGGTCTACCAGGTTGTTTCCGGCGGACAGGAATTTATCCGCGTAGGAGGAAAAGAGATCAACTCGCGTGCTTACCTGTCACGTTTCAATTTTGCAGGAGCCGACCAGGAAAAACTTTGCGGCGTCTTGTCGGGTGGAGAACGTAACCGCCTGCACCTTGCCATCACACTGAAGGCCGAAGCCAATGTGCTGTTGCTCGACGAACCGACCAACGACATCGACGTGAACACGCTGCGTGCCCTGGAAGAAGGTCTGGAGAACTTCGCCGGATGCGCTGTTGTCGTTTCGCACGACCGCTGGTTCCTCGACCGTATCTGTACACATATCCTGTCGTTCGAAGGCGATTCGAATGTGGTCTTCTATGAAGGAACTTATTCCGAATACGAAGAATACAAACGCAAGCAGGGTGGCGACACAGAACCGAAGCGTGTACGTTATCGCAAACTTATTGTTGACTAATTACTATTTTATTATTCATAATTCATTTAGAACCATGAAAAAAAGAATGCTCTGCATGGCGGTCATAGCCGCAGCATTTTTGTGCTTCGGAAGCGACGCAAATGCACAGAAGACAACCAAGTTGTTCAACGGAAAAGACCTGTCAAACTGGAACTTTGTCGTTGACAAAAATTCCGTTCCGCCCGAACAGGTTTATTCCGTAAGCGACGGTGTGATCAAGATCAAAGGCCAGCCTTTCGGTTATATGTACACGAAAGAAAAGTACGATAACTACAAGCTGCACGTGGAATGGCGCTGGCCGAACGGTGACCAGAATGCGAACAGCGGTATTTTCCTACTGATCGCCGATCCGAAGAATCCGTTCCCGAACGGAATAGAATGTAACCTGATGCTGGGTAATGCGGGTGACTTTGTCCTTCTGGGCGGCTCCGACCTGATGCAATACCAGGGCAAGCCAGGTGAACCCCGTCCTGGTTTCCCGGTGGTGAAAAAGAACGCTCCGAGCAGCGAAAAGCCTGCCGGCGAATGGAACGAGGCCAACATTTATGTGAAAGACGGAAAGATCAACGTCTATATCAACGGCGTTTATCAGAACACCGGATGGAACAAGCAGAAAGACGGTTATATCGGCTTGCAGAGCGAAGGCAAGGAAGTGGAGTTCCGCAATGTGACGATCACTCCCTGGTAAAATCATAATAAATCAGATTATCTGATAACGCGGAAGGCGGCTGCCTGGAAGATTCTAACCTCCGGCAGCCGCCTTTTATAATTTTTTTTCACTTAACCTATCCCGTTTCTTTTTGTTGTATGTAAATCAACAATAAAAATGAACGTCAAAATGAAACGGCACAAAACTTTATACATTTTCCTGCTCTTATTATTCCTGCACACAACGGCAAACGCCCAACTGCAAAAAGTAATCAAGGATATTTTCTCGGCCGATACGGCTCTGACGCATACCGACTCATCCGCCATACAAAAGACTGACGCTGCCTTCAAACTGAAAGCCGGACAAATCCAAAAACTGGATTCGTTGCACCAAGAAACGGTTGCGCAATTAAGGTGTAGTAAACTCCATGAAAATTGGTGGGAAACGGGAAAACACGCCCTCTATTTCATGCTGGTGCTGCTGGGACAATACCTGCTGTTCCGCCTTTCTTCCTGGCTCTACCAAAAAGCCAAAACACGCATCCAACAACTGAAAGACACCAAGTTGAAACCAATCTCCATCCAGAACTACGAGTTACTGGATACGCAAAAACAGGTAAAACTGCTGGTTTTCATGGCAAGCATCATACGCTACCTGCTGCTATTCATCCTGCTGGTACTGACGATCCCTATCCTATTCTCGATCTTCCCGCAGACCAAAGAACTTGCCTACAAAATCGCTTATTACATCTGGAATCCGGTAAAAAGTATCCTGATAGGTATTCTGGATTATATCCCCAACCTGTTCACAATCATAGTGATCTGCCTGGCTATAAAATATATTATCCGGGGAATCCGTTACCTGGCAACGGAAATAGATGCGGGAAGACTGAAGATTAACGGCTTTTATGCGGACTGGGCGATGCCGACCTACCATATCGTCCGATTCCTGCTGTATGCGTTTATGATCGCCATGATTTATCCTTATTTGCCCGGTGCCAATTCGGGCGTGTTCCAGGGAGTGTCCGTCTTTGTCGGGTTGATCGTTTCGTTGGGGTCGAGTACGGTGATCGGGAATATTATTGCCGGGTTCGTTATCACTTATATGCGCGCTTTCAAACAGGGTGACCGCATAAAACTGAACGATACGGTGGGAAATGTGATCGAAAAGACAGCTTTCGTCACCCGCCTCCGCACGATAAAGAACGAGATCGTGACGATACCGAACTCATTCATCATGTCTTCACAGACAGTCAATTACAGTTTGTCGGCAAGGAGTTACGGGCTTATCATCCATTCCGAAGTGACGATCGGCTATGACACGCCCTGGCGTCAGGTGCACCAGCTTCTGATCGATGCTGCCAAGGCAACGCCCGGAGTGATGCCTGAACCAGCTCCTTTCGTCCTCGAAACATCCCTGAGCGACTTCTACCCTGTTTATCAGATCAACGCTTATATTCAGGATGCGGACAAGATGACAAGCATCTATTCGGACCTGCATCAGAATATCCAGGACTATTTCGATAAGGGCGGAGTCGAGATCCTGTCGCCCCACTATACAGCGTTCAGGAATGGGAATGCCTCAACGATCCCCAAGGAAAAGCCGGCAGCCGATTAAGCCGGCAATCCCTTTAATTGTTGTTCTTTCCATTCCACGAATCCCTCGACGGTACGGGAGATCTGAAAAAGAAGGCGGTCGTCTGCCACCGTTCGCAGGACAGCCGTACGGAACAGGGGTAGCTGCATTTTATCCACGTTGAAAGAAGCCTTCATCAGAATGACTTCGTAACCATCGTGCACAATTTCCTTATCGAGAACGACAGGAAATTCCATTGCCAGATAATAAGCCGAACGTTCATAAGCACACCATGTGTCTCCTTCAAGATAGAGATAAACGTACTTCTCATTATCTACTTCATTCAATAAAATCGATTCTACGTCAGATGCTTGTTTCATAATATGAAGTTGAGTTATAATACTATTTCCGGTTTCCATATTCCTGTTGTTTGCTATCTATTTTTCCTTATTGTCTTCACCCGGAGTCTTTGTCCGGTTGTTCAGATGCTCCAGAAGAAACTTTCCCGGTTTGAACTTCACACTATTACGCGGAGCGATCATACAGGATGTATTATCCCTGGGATTACGTCCCGGTCTTCCGACCTGTTTCCATAAAGTGAATGCTCCAAATCCCATCAACCCCACTTCGCCTTCCCGGATCAATGCCCTCTCCACTTCTTCTTCCCACACTCTGATAAACAGGGCAGCTTCCTCCTCTTCTATGAGGAGCCTGCCGGCTACTCTTTTGACTAATCTTGTTCGGTTCATAATTCTTTATTTTTATCTTTTATGCAACGAAATCCAATTGGCTGTGTTGTCGGATGAACAGAACCATCCTCTATCCCTTTGACAGTCTTTTTATCCCCTTCCCACATAGTCATACTCGGCATAAATCGATTATAACCACAATACTTGTTATTATCAAAAGCTGATTTTGTACAACTAAAATAGCACTTTACAATATCCAATCCATCCGGATCCCCTACCCTATTGTAAGCAATAACTGCCAATTCTCTCTGATTTGGAAGACGCCAACCGTTTCCCAGATCAGCACATGGATTGTTTAAACTTGCATACGAAGCAGTAATTTCATTTTCATTATCAAACCATTCACTAACCTCAAATGCTTCCGGCAAACGATTTTCTTCGTCAAAAGTATTGTGACCAAAAGTCAGTGGACCACTCACATTGTTACGTTTAGCTTTGGAATTTAATCTTCCAAAAGAATATGACTTAGCTGTTCTATCCCCATAGCCATCTTCATTCTTATTGGAATACTCTACAAAATTTGCAACATCATTTGTTACATTTATCAAATTGCGTACACAACGATAAGGATTAGAGCTTTTATCATAAGATTTAAAGGAAGTTCCTTCATAAGCCAACAATACGTAATAATTTGAACGATAAAAGGTACTTCTTATATAAGAATAACTCGAATTATCACCCTCATCCTCTCTTCTATACAAGCGAGCTTCTTTAGGTAACACATCTTCTCCCATTATAAACCCAAGGTATTGTTTTACTGCTGGTAGATACCAGCGCAATTCATTTTCATCGATAATACCATTTCCATTCAAATCTCGATTTCGTGTCAAACAAGCAAATTCTGCATATTTCAAATCAGGTTGTAGATCGTTATTCTTATAATCGATATAGTAATCCCAGTTATCAGAACGTGTTTCAGTTATAAACCCTTTTGTATTAACACGACCTTGAATATAATAATTCTTACCTTTAGGTGTAAGATTACCTTTAGCAGACAAGTTCTCTCCTTCCTGACTCCATTCCAAGCCCCAACCATTTACGCCAGTCTCCAAACAATCCAAGTCATATATTGTACAAATAGGCCGTTGAGAAAAGGTATACGCAGCCATACTTACCGTACTGGGGGACTGATTATTCTTTCTGAAATAGGTGGAAATTTGAATCGTACGGGGTTTGGTATTAATAAAATCTTTCAATGGCAAACCTTTTTGTGTGTCATAGTTACCATTCTCATCTCCATAGTAATATTCATCAATAAAGCAGGTATAACGTATAGAATCGTTATCTTGATACTCATTATCTGAAGCCGCCTCAAACAAATCTTCTTTAAAACCATCCGCATCCAGAGGGTCTCCATAGGCTTGATTCGAGATATCTTTATATTTTGCAAAAGTAGTTACACCCTGCGGATTTCTTCGGTATTTAACCCAGTTAATATCAGTATCATCCGACACAAAACCATTTTTGGGAGTAGCGGCTTGTATTACAAAATTTTCTTTGAAAACTTCTTTGGCTTCATCTCCTCCATCAGGTGTTATTCCATATGCCTTAATTAAATCCAATATTTGTTGTTTAGAGAAAGAGATAACTGTCGTTTCAAAGTGAGCATCAAAGGTCCGTATATTTTGAGATGAGAGAAACATATTGCCGTCACCTCCCCATGTCTCATTATCTGTCTCAACTTCGACAATCAGATTATCTACTCCTGCTACACTGACAGTATAAGTGTAACGGTTATTCCGGAAAATATCGAAATTCGTATAATCTGTTTTTTCCTTTTCTTTCCAAACGCCCAGATGAATATAATAGGTAACCTGCGCTTTCACATATTTTTCACCTTTCACCTGATTAACGGTTTGTGTAGTCATACCTTCATACGTACCGTGCAAAACAAGGTAAGTAGAATTGTCGTTGGCCACTACAAACTTTTCCGCTTCATCGTTTGTCTTTTCTCTTTTATCGTAACTATCTACAGGAATGCCGCTGGATTTCATTTTCTTTCGGTTTTCCATCATCAGGAAAGAAAAAGTATCAAAACCTTCCCCATCTTTCGTGAAATCGGCATTAGCTTTAGAGTTGAAATAATCTGCAGCATCATCGGTTTGATAATCATTTTTCTGTTCGAAAACATTCGTACAAAGAGAAAGTTTCTTAACCTGCCAACTGGTTGGAGTAAAAGTAGCCTCGCTGTTTGTACACTTTACTTTAAAATTGATAGCAGCCATCACATGTCTGAGCTGTATCTTACCGTTGACTACCCCGTCTGTACCGATCGAACAACTCTGGTCAGCCTCATAATTGTAAGTTTCTTTGTCAGGAACTACGCAACCACTCATCAGAAATTCTCCGTCGAGAACAGATATGCTTTCTTGCAGTAATTTTGTATTAAGTCGTTTCAATTGGCTGAAAGAAGAGACATTACTCAGATCATTCGTCAAGTCAAACAGAGAGTTTTTATAATTTGCTATGGCGTAGATATAGCGTATGCCGGAAGTTGTATGGATGCTTATATTTCCACTATTCAATTCACCTGAAGTACAAATGTGAGTATCCCCTACCTGAGACCCATTTTCCTTAAAGATAAAGATCGCAAGCGAACTGACCTTATTATCCGTGCTAATATCCGTAGCACGGGTCTCAATCTTAACCGGGTTGGTTGTTTGGAAAGAGAGTGTGGCAGTTACCGGTACATCTTCTTCCACTTCCGGACCAACCAACGTTTCGTTTGTACATGCAACACATGTAAAGAAACTGATCAATAAACAGATTAAGTTTTTATTAGAGTGTATCATCATTTTATTTATTTATTTTTCTGTGAATACTAAGATCTTCATTCCGGGAGGTGTATATGATTAGTTGTATGTAATATTCTGGTTATCGTTATCTGTAATACTAACAATTTCATATTTAAATGAAACATCAACATTCTGACTAATAGTTATTTTTGTATTGACTTGCTGGTTGTAAGATTTTCCGGCAATCAGAGCACCCAGTTGTACATTATTTTGAGATTTGAAAGAAACCGGGATTTCCTTTTCAATCGTTTTCGTTACAACTCCATCCACTAATATTTCTAATTCAGCATATACATTCAGTACAGGGGTTGCTACTGCATAAGTGATGTAGGAAAAAGAGGTTTCATTATTTAATGATACTTCCGTGTTTGTTTCAACAGTTTGAGGGGCATATACTATCATTGAAGTTTCAGCAATACTGGCAATATAGCGATATGCCTTAAAGTTAACTGTAACGTTATTTCCTCCGGTAACCTCCGGTTCATTCAAAGTAACATTTACGCGGGCTGTCAGTTGCTTCAGTGTAACATCCAGGCTGTTATTCGCTGCAGAAAGTGTAACATTTGTCTTTATACCTACTTTTGTCAGGTTATTCAGGCTTCCTACCGTCATGGAAGTAAACCCGTTATAAGTGTAGAGATTATCAAAAACGCTTGTATCATCCACATTTGCCACAACGATCACTGTCACATTTCCTGCTTTTGCATCGATTTCGGTTACTGTCTTCGGAGTTTCCTCATAGCCACCTGTAGTACTTCCGAAAGCATACCCTACACGTTGGTTAGATTCTTCTTCAAATACAGCAATTACATAATTCTTGATTGCCGATTCGTCTGATGAAGTATCGCCTTTCGTGCTAACCTCCTCCGTCATCATGCGTACAGATATGGAAGTTGTGCCGTTGCTTACGTTTGTGTTTGTCATATTATCGTCGATACCTTCGATTTCTGAAGAACAGGCTGTGAATGACAGAACCATTAAAATTGCTGATATGATATTTTTTGCGTTCATAGGAATGAATGATTATTTACGAATTAAAATTTTACCCTTACGATTACAATGCAAATGTACGGCGACGGCAAACAGCAGACGATAGGCAAATATTACAGGGTGGCACGGTATTTTTTAAAGCCTTGATTTTGATAAAAACACCCTATGAAAACGATAAATTTACCCTGTCAAATAGGGGGATTAAGCGAAAACAAACGATCAAAAAAAATCAATAAAAAATTATTCTCACAAGATTGATAAAAATGCCTTGGTAACTGAGAAAAGCGATGTTTTTTATGAATACCTTCCCAAAGGTGGCATTTATTACAGAAAAAAGGGAAACGACCGGCTGATGACCTGCGTTCCCCTTTTCTTCTCAAAAATACAACACTAACTATCTATTCAATTTCCGGACGGTCGCCTCCGCCTCCCGGGGTTTCCGGGTCAGTAGGAGTATCAGGTTCGGTGGGACGAACCGGACCTCCGGTCGACGGGGGGACTGATTGTTTCAAAACTTGCTGCTTATAATGTACTATCTCCTGGTTTTGTAATGCGATCAGGTTCTTATAAAGGGCGTCTCCTTCCAATACGGCATGCGCATTGATCTGCCAGACTACTTCCTGGTAAACTGCATCGGTCGCTTTACGGGCTTCGGCCAATTTATAATCCGGTTTGTCGAGTAATTCTTTATTACGGCTGTCGGTATAATTGCGGACATTGAGATTCGATTCTTTCAACTGGGTGAGAAACAGGTCCAGTCCGAGTTTATGAACTTCTGACGCATATTTATTTTCCAGATCATATATTATGTTGATCAACAGACCGGTCTCTTTATCCAACTGGCCTCTTACATTGAGTTTGTAATCTTTGATCAACTGGTTCACCTTAACGGCTGCATCATGAATGTCCAGGTCTGCAACAGACAACTGCGCATTTACAACCGCTTTTATGGCCATGAAAAGGGTGTCACGCTGTCTATCATATTCATCTATCTTGTCTGAGTTCAGGCTTTTTTGCGAAATTTTCAAGGCGATATCTTCATTGTCGATGGCTTGTTTGTAGGCGGGCAAAACCTCCGTAAGTTTACCTTTCACTGCCGTATCGGCATCGATACGGCTATAAAAATCGACATTGTAAAGATAGTGTGCTCCGTTATTCATACGGCCGACACTGATTGTGCTAATTTCCATGTTATTTATGATTTTAATGATTTATTGATCTTGCAGTGCTGCACAGCGTCCATACAGTCCTGTTTGAGGCTTTTGCAGTACTACAAACTGTCCGCGCAACCGTGTTTTGCCTTTTGTAGCACTGCAAAACGTCCGCGCAGTCGTGTTTGGAACTTTTGCAGCGCTGCAAGAACCGTTACACGAGTGTATGGGAGGTTTGCAGCGCTGCAAAAGGTTTTTATCAGTTTACATCTTCATGTTGCGTCTCGACAGACCACTCTTCGGGAGTAACGGTTACTTTAACATAAGCATTCTCCTTATACTCCTCATCGCCGGAGCCTTTACCGGTGATCGTGGCATTGATACGGATCACGTAATTGCGGATGACACCGGCAAGGATATGTTCTGTATTATTGGCATCCGTCCCCTTCATATTCTCCAGCCTGATAAAGAAATAGCGGTCTGACAGGATCGGAGTATCTCCTTCAAGGATATCCCCTTTCAATATCAATGTTGTGGGATTCGATGTTTCCGTATTCTCCGTTACGTAGCATTGCCATTTGTTCGCTGGGACATAACTATTGTCCGCATCGATCACAACAGGATTCTCACCGGTAGCCGAAAACAGGTCGAGTCCGGAAAAATAGTTTTCGCCAGCCTCCCGTCCGTGAAGAAAAGTTCGTCCCTCCCCAGTAAGTTCCACGGAAGCATCCGTGCTTGAATGATCCGCCAGGCAGGTCGCATTTTTAGCATCAATCACATAAATCCGCTTCAGATGGAAACGGGCTTTCGCTTCTTTCAGGTCGGCGGCATTATCGCCACTCCAACTGACGCTTATCTGCTCGAGGTCGATACGGCTGGCGGTACGGTAGACATTGACCGCTTCTTCAGATAGAGAACCGGCTCCGGACGGTTTATTGGGAAACGCTTTATCCGGTCCCCAATAGTTGGCTCCCGGCTTAAGCATTTGATCTGTAATAGTCATAAAACGGCTGCACATCGGCTGGTTATCGACCTTGATATTTTCTAAATCATAGGTCTTCGACTTCAAATCATCCAAATTTGAAAAACTCTGATTCCCGACGTTGACCAAAATCACGTAAGTGTATGGCGTATCGCTTTTGGCACTGATCCGTATCGTGTCGGGAGTAGTTTCCGTCGGTATGTCCTTATAATCCACATAAGCGGTCGTCAGCAAACTACCGTCGGCTTTGAACAGGGCGGCACAGATATTATTGATTTTCTTCTCGCCATTCTTTGTTTCCGGAGTCTCGGACTTTGCAGCTTTCGTCAGTATCGAACCCGGTGCGATCGCCATTGTCAGCGTTGCATCCTGCGGCACGACCACTTCGGGACCGTCATCGCCATCGGACGAACAGGATACCAGGAGGCTTAATACTAACAGGAAGGGAGTAATATTGATTGTTTTCATATCATTCATTTTTTATTCAACTTCTTCGGTTTGATGTACATATCCCCAGCCTGCCACTTCGACACGGACGTCGAGCGAGGCATCGTCGTTCTCTTCGGGATCGAAACTCGTTTCCGTGAAGGTGACATGGAGGCGGTAGATATAATTGCGCTTCACATAATTATGATCGTAACCGTTCAACACACCGTTGCGGTTGATCGGCGAAGTGAAGATGCGGGTCTGGTTCGTTTCCACCAGGGTTGCCTTTACGACCAGCAATGTCGGGTCATTGCCGGACGCAATGTTTTCGAAGGCATAGGTTTCGAGAACAGGGGTCAGACTCGGTGTATTGTCGGTTACCGTCAGGTTGAAATCGCTACCGAGGTAATCGGACGGATGAGAACCGGAGGCAAAAAGGGAAGCGGCTTCCGTGACGCCCGCCCCATAGAGCAGATTTGCCTGTCCGGAAGGGACTTCCACTTTTCCCCAATCCTCTTCGCTGAAGTAATAAGAACTGCTTTTCACGTTTGCCAGGGCGATATGGTCGATCCGCACTGTTTTCCCTTCCAACAGGGAACCGGCAAAACGGGTTTCGATCGTATTCATTTCCACACGAGCAGCAATACGGGTGAGCAGCAGAGGGGTGGAAAGATTATCAATGTTCGTTCCGGCTGTATAGCCGATCAGGTTGTCCTCCCCTTTCACCAGTGCTTGTTCCGTACGGACTACCTGTGTGCTGAAAGTCAATGATTCCTGCGTCTGTGAAGAAAGGTCGGCCAAACGTGACTGCAAACCGGCATAGTTACCGACGGAACGATCTATATTTCCGGGAATGTTTGCCAACACGACCAGCATAACACGTTCGGGAGTAGTCTCTATATCGGTAATGACCAACTTATCGGGCTCGGGATTCTCCGCACGCCCGTAGCCGATCAATGCAGAACCGTCGCTGTTAAAAACAAATGCGCTCAGGTTGTGAATGTCACTCTCGCCGGGTAAGGCATTCGGATCATCGCCTGTTGCCTTACTTCCCGCCTGACTGCGCAATTGCAACCCGACGGAAAGCTTGGCCTGTTCGACCGGCGGTGTGACTGGCCCGTCGTCTTTCGAACAAGAAGCCAACATGATGGCAACAACTATGGATAAAAGTAATTTATATCGGATCATCTTTCTGAACTGATTTAATTGTTGATTGATTTAAAATTCGATATGGTCGTCCACCGTACCCCAGGGACGGATCGCCTGGCGGACGGAAAGCAGGGCGCCATCTTCACCGAAACGCAGGATGACATAAAGCACTGCGGCTTCGGGAGCGGTGAGCGGTTTGCCGTCGTCGTCGTGGGTAGCCACAGCCAGCGTATTACCTTCGGCTGTCAGTTGCACGTTCAGGTTCTCGCCGGAACACATCCGGTAGTTGGGGGCGAAATATTCCTTGTTCTTATCCCAGTCGGCATCGGGATGGTAATAGACGCTGTCGCCTGTCAACTGTCCCTGATAGTCGAAAGCATCTAACGTGCGGTTGACGTAGTAGTTGCAATCGGCATCGGTCGGTGAGTCATATTTCCTCAAGGCATATTTGATATTTTGTGTCACGATATTGACTTCTGAGAGTTTGGGGCGGACCACGATCGTGTCGTTATCGTAGAGGCTGCCTCCCGCTTTGGTCTGCACCAGGCGGTTTCCGTAGAACAGATCGTCGGGTTTCTGAGCCAGACCGTCACGGCTTTTGAGTTTGATCTTCAGTTCTTCGATCAACTTGCTTTCCGTGACAGTCTGGCTTTCTCCGGACAGATTTCCCCAGGCTATCACATGCAGGTTACAGTCTTCCGGATAATTCAGTCTGATTTCTTCGCGGTTGCGTATTTGCCCTTCCGTCATACGGACGGTTTGGAGATATTCGTAATTTTCATCGAAAACATAGAGGGAAGCATCCGCCAGAGCAGTTGGCGTAACATCTTCACCCTTCGCATTTTCCGCCTTTAAGGTCAGCTTGTAACAGGCTGCCAGATTCTCCTGTATGCAGCCGGAAAGTAACAAGGTTGAAGCGCAGACGGCGGCTACCAACCATCGACAGGTATAATTGATCTGTTTCATATTATATTTCGATTTCTTCATTTATGGTGATTTCTTCAAGCGTTATTCCTTCCCACGATTTAACGGTGATAGTAACGGATAATGTTGCATCATCCTGATTCTCTCCCGGGTCATGGGAACCTTTCCCTTTAACTGTGGGAACAATCTTATAGATAGTGTTACGCTGGACGCCTTTTTTTAGCTTAATGCGATAATAGCGGTCAGTAAGGACTGCCCCATTCACTGCATCATAGATAGTCCCTTTAAAATAGAGAATAACCGGGGCGACTCCCTCCGCTGTATACGAATTAGTCATTGCATAGAAACTGGCAATGTTCGTATGAGGTTGTTCGGCTTCCGCTCCTGTTACGATAACAGATGTATCTTTTTTCAGATAATCAGCCAGAACATTTCCTGCGACAATCTCTCCTCCCTGAGAATAATCCTTAATACCACACAAATAATTATCTTCTATGAATTCCATCGTATGCAAACCTTCGGTTTCTGATAAAACCGAACCTGTTTTTGTGTCATATAAATACGATTGAGGACGAACATTGGCAAGAAATACCTGAGATAACCGGAATTGCATTCCTTTCAGATCCTTGGTACCCCAGTTAACTGCCAGTTCACTTAAGTCCACACGACCGACAACCCGCTTAACCTTCTCTGATATCTGATTTATACCAGCATTCTCCGCTGTCTTCTCAATCTTTACATCCCGGGCAATATTAGTCATAATAAAACCCTTTTTACCAACCTGACCGGTTGATTCGTCGACCTGGTCAGCTAATGAAATCGTTTTATCGTAATAATCTTTCGGCGTGAAAGATGATATTTCCCCGGCATTTGCAATCACCAGCAACCGATAAGTACCGGTTTTCAGGCCGACACGAACGGTGTCCTGGTCATCATTGATGATACGATAAGCACGACCGGCTACTTCGTTGTTACCATCGATAAAAACAACATTCAAGTCGTAGATTTCATTCTCGGCAGTAGTGCCCGGATCTGTTGTTGCGCCATCAGCCTTCGTTCCGTTAATACCGTCCACCGCTACGGAAACAGTGGCAAAGGCATCCTCACCGCCCGGTGTCGAAGCCGGTTCATCCTCCTTCGAACAGGCCGCCAGCAGCAGGCCGGATAAGAGGAACAGATATATTTTATTTCGTTTCATATCAGTTTTATTTTAGCAGTATTAATCAATCGAAGGATTCTCCACAATCTCACCCCAGGCCTGTACTTCGATCATACTTGTCAGCGTGGCATCACCGGACGGATCATACGGAGTGTCGGAACCGGGACCTTTGATAACGACATCGATAGAGTAAATCACGTTGCGGCGTACATACAGATGATCCGTCACATTGGATATCTGATCGTGCTGCCGGTTCACAATTACGGGATAATAGGTATCCACGTCGCGGGGATTCCCGTTTTTGTCTTTATAATGGTAAGTTCCGTGAAGGATCAACAGCGTATGCCAGGTTGTTTCCTGCATATTTTCAAAAACAGTGTAAGCATTGGCGGCGCAGTTGGCGATAAGGCCCGTTTCGTCGGTCGCTGTACGGAAATCATAATTATAGGCTGTATGTAACTGATCCGACAGTTTGGAAGTACCTTCCTTATAAATACCTTCAATGTCGGGATTTGCACCTGTCAGGAAGAAATCAGGAAGGGAAGGGTCGGAAACTTCCACAGCGCCCCAATCTTCCGTACTGATATAACGGGAATAATTTTTGACATTTGCCATAAATACGGATTCCAGTTTAAAGCTGGCTTCGTCGCCATATTCTTCCAGCGGACGCAGGAACAACTGGTTCAGGTAGACACGGGCAATCAAACGGTAGATCGTTACCGGAGAAGCGCTGATCTGGTTGGATCCCGTCTTCTGCAAACCGATCGTATTTTTTCCGGGCTTCAAAGTGTAAGTCTGTACTCCCGAACTCATTGTCGGGGCTGTATCTTCGTTTTCAATCGTCTTGGTAAGGCCCAGAAATTGGTCCAAAGTGGTTAAACCGTCGAAAGTACCTTCGGGTGCATTGGCGACTAGCAGCATCCGGATAGTCCCGGCTTTCAGCGGGGTAATATCTTCAACAGCATTTGTTTGTGTGACTTCGCGGGAGACGATCAATTTGTCTGCATCCTCGCCGGAAGTGCCGAAAATAGCCACATACAGTCTTTCGATTCCGGAGTCACCGGCTCTGGTCCCAATCTGTGGAATCGTGATGCGTAATGAAAGTGAAGCATCTCCGGTTTCATCTATCTCCGGATTCCCATCATGGGAACAGGATAGCAAAGCGAGAAACAGGAATACATTGTAAAATAGAACCCTACTATTCATAGATTATATTGTTTTATAAATCGTCAAACCGGAATATTTTTTGAGAGTGAAACCAACCCGGGATTTCTCCCGGATTGGTTCGTTAGAATTTCGAATAAGGATATTGAACGAAAAACTAGTATAATTGATTGTTAGTCGATGTCAGGGTTAAGAGCTACCGTACCCCAAGGAACTATTTCAATATTTGATGTTATTGATGCAGCTCCAGTCGGATTTACCGGATCATCACTACCAGGACCTGTGATAGTTGCATTGATTACATATTTCACATTACGCAGAACACCGAAATGTGATAGATTTGTATAACCACTATCATTTGTAACATTACTTGCTGTTTCATTATTATTAATATATACAGTCCAGTAAGCATTCTCTGATGTTACAGTTTGACCATTACTAGCAGTATAAGTATAGGTACCCTGAATTACTAAAGCCGTTGCTTTTTCTACACTAGCTATTCGAGTACTAGAACTATTATCATATACAAAGAACTCTCCATTTTCTGCACTAACTTTTACTTCACTTGTTCCTGTAATATCCTGAGAGAAAGAGTGAGTATAAATACCTTCAGTACCTGTTGAATTAGAAACAATATTATCACTAGCATCGTTTACAACAGGACACCATGCAGTAGCAACACCAAAAACTTTTACATTACTACGATAATGCATAATAAAAGCTTTGCTTACTACCAACTTTGCATCCGTAGCAAAATCCGCACGTGGTCTTAATGTGATACTTTCCAAATCAATATTGGCGACATTTCGGAAGACTTTGATATTATCTGTAAATCGATTATCTGCTACAGGAAAGAGTGTTGCTGCATCCGTAGAAGCGACATTTCTACCTTTTTTTAAGTCATAAGATATAGTAGCACTAGCCATCAATGGTTGGGCAGAATTCAGGTTGGCAGCAGATATTGCCTCTTTAAATCCTTCAAGAGTTGTCTTTCCTTCAAACACTTTTTCCGGGGGATTCACAACAACCAAAACATTAACAGCTCCTGCTTTTGCATCAATACAATCGGTTGTATCAGTATCAGTGTTTGCAATTCTTTCTTTGTAATTAATCAAAGCACCCGTAGCCATATTTGTCATCGCCCCGTCATTAAAAACGGCAATACCAATTTTACCAACTTCGCTACCTTGAACGTTAGATTTTGTCTGACTTTTCAAACCAGAACCATTAGAACCTACTGCATTAAACGCTACCGTCAACGTAGCATCCAACTCCTGTGCCGGATCCACAGTAGGATCGTCATCATTTGAACAAGCGCTGAATGCGCAAGCAACCATCGTTGCATAAATTAAATTTTGAAATTTCATAACTTATATATTTTAAAAGTGATAAATCATTTTACTACCCTATACTTATTATTCTCAGATTTCTTTTTTTGACTATCCAGATGATTAAGTTTTCTGTTACGTTGTCTCTTGTTGACAGTGCAAATGTAGAAAGCTTTGTTTTTAGGGTTTGTCGGTATATTTATCACTCATGTGAGGTAATTTTTAAATGATAAAAATTCCTCTGTTTGTTTACATTTGTTTTAATGAATACCACGCTTATGCCTTTACCGGTTGCCCATATTGAGATGGATTGACCCCATATTGTTCGGTAAAACGCTTGCGGAATGTCGCCATATCGTTGAATCCGACCATTTCACAGACCTCTATAATAGAATATCGCTGCTGTAAAATTAATTCAGCTGCGTGTTTGATACGGACACTCCGCGTCAGTTCCAGGATGCTGCAATTTGAAAACGCTTTTACTCTACGATAAAGCGTCGGAATACTCATACTCATTTCATCCGCCAAAAATTTTGCATCAAAACAAGGATCATCCAAATGCTCCTCGATAATCTTTACTATTTTATTCATAAAAACATTTCCTGCCGCTTCAATCTCATTTAACGGGGCAGGTACTGCAACAACCGCATCTTCCGTATCCGTTGCCGACTGGGTATAGAACGCCCTCATTTGCTCGCGGCGTTTAAGCTGACTGATCAACTTACTGCGCAACACTTCAAGGTCGAAAGGCTTGGTAATATAATCGTCTGCCCCTGCTTCAATACCAGCTATCACATCTTCATTCTCCACTTTGGCTGTCAACATGATAACAACCGTCTGGCTGGTTGCCGGATTCGTCTTTATTTCCCGGCAGGTAGTGAATCCGTCCTTTACAGGCATCATTACATCACACAAAATACCGTCCGGATGTTCTTTTTTTGCCATTATAACACCTTCCTCACCGTTACGAGCCTCGAATATCTGGTATTCCTTTCCTAAAGCCAGTTTCAGGAACCAACGGATCTGGTCGCTGTCGTCAATAATCAGGATTTTCTTTCCGGTCTCTTTCTTCTTGGGAATAAGCTGAACGAATCCGGCAATCTCTTCCTTTTGAAGTTCGTTAAGATTTACCAGGTCACTGTCAGGTTCCACAAATTCGACTGGCAATTCCATCAAAGACCGTTTTCCCAACGGAATAAGGATCATGCAACGAGTCCCGCTCTGTCCTTCCATCGTCTCCTGAATAAATTTTGCATGTACCGATTCTGCCATATCTGCGATCTGCTTCAAACCGATACGGGCACTGTCCTGCGCATCAAGACCGTCATCCTGCACACTCAAGGAACAACAGGACTTGCCGTCGACTTTAACTACTGCTATGTCAATCGTAATCTTCCCGTACATAAATGTATTCTTCAAAGAATTGGATAACATAGTACGCAAAGCATATTCCATCTTCCGGCGGTCTACCCACACCCATAAAACAGGTGTCTGCGTATTGATTTTAAAATCAATATTGTTCATGGCAATCCAGTCAACAAACAGGTCGCATATCTGCTTCGTTATATCCACCAGATCATAGCGGGCTATTCGCATATGGTTAGCGACATCATCACCGTGGCGAATATCTTGCAACTGATACATCATATCCTGCAAAGCAAGTGTATTGCGATAGGCCGAAAGAACCTGGGTGGAGACCAAACCATCGAGTTCACGATTCTGCACTAACTGTCCCAAGTATCCCAATATCAGGGAGAGAGGCGTACGCATCTCATGTACCGCTTCAACGAAGAAAGAGTTATGGAGTTTTTCCAATTCCTCCGCTCTCCGGATGGCTTCTTTGTATTTGGCTTCATGCTCATGGCCCCAATCGTCCGTCTCCCTGATCTTCTGTACCATGAGTTGTTGTATCTCACGGTTCTTGATGTTCAGCGTATCGACGGTCCGCTTCAACTCTTCGTTCTCTTGCTTGAGCTTCACAACTTCTCCGTCTCCTTGTCTTTCCTCTTTTTCCTGTTTATTATTAAACAGACCAGCGATTAGTGTTCGAAATTGATTAACCATTTCCATATGTATCAAGATTTACTATTTTTCATTTACTGATATCATTGATATTTAACATATCTTCCCCTATTCAGTAGAAGTTCGGTATCTTTTTTATGGATTTACTGCTGATTATTGCCTCAAAGTAACCAATCATACGAGTCCGATTGTAGAACATAAATTACATGTAACTACTGACAGACAACGATTTACACTTTATAGAACAATATATACATAGTCCATACAGAACTATGGTTCAGAGAGATAGACAATAAATTTCTGTTGAAAAACAACAGAAATTTAAGGTCCCCTATTAAGGAAGAATGGAAGATGATAAAAGAATAGAGGAAGAATAGCCCCTATCGATTGGAATTATTTTTTCCTGTAAAGATACCGGATAAATAACAGGCCTGTAAAGCCACAAAAGAGAAAGAAAAAGGGTAAAACAAGGGTCACGTTATAAAATAAAGCCTGGAATTAGTTCATATCAGATTATTTTATACCTTTGAATCCGAAAAATATGGAGTTCTGTATGAACTCCGTTCATTTTCATTGCTTATTGATCTTGTCAATAAGAGCCTCACACGGTTTTAAACGGATTGTTTTACGGGGATTAAGCATCACTTTCTCTCCCGTTCTCGGATTCCGGACCTGTCTCCGCGATTGAGGTAAAATAAATATCTTACCAAACTCGTGAATTGCCACTTTTTCATCAGTTATTACCCCTTCAACTACAATATCCAACAACGTATTCAGATAAATACGACTATCTACCAAAGTTATATCCAGCCTTTCTGCCAGCATTCTAACGATTTGTGTTTTATTCATTCTCTACTAATTATTAACTGCGAAAAATTCATTTATTATACCGGTCACAAAGTTCGGACTTTCAATCATACTACACAATCCGGATTTTTTTCATAATATGTTCTGTTTTTGCTTTTTTACTAAAATAATACGGCCTGCCCCCTCAAATCCGGGAACAGGCCGCATATCATTATATTTGCTTTAATTTAGAACGGGACCTCGTTACTACTGCCCTGGTTCAGGAAATCTGCACCGGCAGGCGGTATCGGAGGTAACGAATCGTCACTGTTCATATTCGATGAAAACTCACGGACAGCCACATCTTCATCAATATTCATGAACTTCGCATAATCGCCCTTAAATCGCAGACGCACATCCCCCGTCGCACCGTTACGATGCTTGGCTATGATGATCTCCGCCAATCCGACCAGCGAGTTACCACGTTCATCTTCCGTAATCTTATAATATTCGGGACGATGGATAAAGCAAACCATATCCGCATCCTGCTCGATCGCTCCGGATTCACGAAGGTCGGCCAACTGCGGACGCTTTCCTTCAGCTCCCTGACGGCTTTCCACACCACGGTTCAACTGCGAAAGTGCGATAATCGGGATATTCAGTTCCTTCGCCAACCCTTTCAACGAACGGGAGATGGTACTTACCTCCTGCTCACGGCTACCGAAACTCATACCACTCGCATTCATCAACTGAAGGTAGTCGATGATAATACATCTTACCCCGTGTTCACGTACCAGACGGCGTGTCTTTGTACGCAACTCGAACACCGAAAGACTCGGCGTATCATCCACATAAATCGGAGCATCATACAATTCCTTAATCTTGAAGTCAAGCTGCTCCCACTCATAGCTTTCCAGGCGTCCGCTTTTAATCTTCTCACCCGGTATCTCACATACATTCACGATCAGACGGTTTACCAACTGAACGTTACTCATTTCAAGCGAGAACAAGGCAACCGGCACATTATGGTTCACCGCCATATTCTTCGCCATCGAAAGTACAAACGCCGTCTTACCCATCGCAGGACGGGCAGCGATAATGATCAAGTCGGAATTTTGCCACCCCGAAGTGATCTTATCCAACGCATCGAAACCGGTACGCGTACCGCTCAGACCTTCTTTCTGGTTTGCCGCTTTCTGCAATAAATCCATCGCATCCTTGATAACCGGATTGATCTGGGTCACGTCTTTCTTTACATTCCGTTGCGAAATCTCAAACAATTTACCTTCGGCCTCCTGCATCAGGTCTTCCACGTCGATCGTTTCGTCAAAAGCCTTTCCCTGGATCATCGCAGTGAAAGAGATCAACTCTCTCGCCAGGTATTTCTGGGCAATGATACGGGCATGATATTCGATATGCGCGCTACTGGCAACCTTGCTGGTCAGCTGCGAGATATAAAACGGTCCGCCCACCTGATCCAGTTCGCCACGCTTCCTCAACTGCTCCGTCACCGTCAGCATGTCGACCGGCCGCTGGCTGGCTGCCAGATCCACAATAGCTGCATAGATCATCTCGTGCGACTTTTCATAGAAGCATTCCGGCTTCAATATCTCACTAATGATCGAATAAGCATCCTTCTCAAGCATCAAGGCACCTAAAACGGCCTCTTCCAACTCGCGTGCCTGTGGCTGTAGACGCCCCATATCGGGCACGACCACAGGCTTTTGCTTTCCCCTTCCGGAGTTTCCTCTCCCGGTATTTTTAGTTCCTTCTGCCATTCTCTTTTGTAATTTTCGGACACCAAAAATACGATTTTTATTTGGTATTCATTCCTTTTTTTTACCTTTGCAGCCGTAAAAAGTAATTAACTAATTATGGACGACAGTATTCCGCGAGAAACATTAACAAGTAAAAATTAGCGGACGGGGGTTTCTTATTACCTCTGTTCGTGTTAACAACGAAAGGAGGCAATAATGAAAACATTTCTTTATTGTGAAGCCGGTTTTGTGGAGAAAGACCAGTGGCTTCCTAACAGCTGGGTAAATGTAGAATGCCCTACACCCGAAGACATCCAATACCTTTTAAATCAATTTCACGTACCCGAATCATTCCTGAGCGATATCGCCGATACCGACGAACGTCCGCGTATCGAATACGAAGGAAACTGGCTGCTAACTATCCTGCGTATCCCGGTACAAAGCAAGGAAAGCGGTATTCCCTTCACCACCGTTCCGATCGGTATCATCACCAACAATGAGATTATTATCTCGGTATGTTATCACAAAACCGAGTTATTGCCTGATTTCATCCGTTATAGCCGGCGTAAAGAACTTGTCGTACGTCATAAATACGACCTGATCCTGCGCCTGATCCACTCATCAGCCGTCTGGTTCCTGAAATATCTGAAACAGATTAACAACGAAGTGGCACGTGCCGAAAAAGCCCTGGAAAAGAGTATCCGTAACGAAGACCTTCTGCGGTTGATGAAACTGGAGAAAAGTATGGTTTACTTCAACACTTCTATCCGTGGAAACGAAGTGATGCTCTCGAAACTGCAAAGCATTTTCCAGGAACCTATGTATATGGATGCGGAACTGCTGGAAGATGTCGAAACAGAGTTAAAACAGGCACACCTCACGGTGAACATTTACAGCGATATCCTTACCGGAACGATGGATGCTTTCGCCTCCATCATCTCCAACAACGTGAATACCATCATGAAGCGCATGACCTCCATCTCTATTATTCTGATGGTACCAACGCTGATTGCCAGCTTCTACGGAATGAATGTGGTCAATTATATTGAAGACGCTCCCCACGGACTTATTGCGATCGTACTTTTATCGATCACCTTATCCGCTTTGGCATTCTTTATTTTCAGAAAGATCAAGTGGTTCTGATAATTACACAAAAACTCATACAAAAAAAGTCCCGGATATCCGGGACTTTTGGGTTTGTTTTAACGGGAAACAAATCGTTCTCCCGAAAAACGAGATATACTTATTTAAGGGTTGCGCCTCCGTCCCCACCCTGATTCCGGACGATCCAGGGTAAAACATTAAAATCCATTTTCAGATAAGCTTCGTATTCATCAGGTTTTTCCGGATCGATCTCCGGTGTTCCGGAACCAAGTCCGGAGATGTTCGTCACCAGCAAACGGTAAATATTATTTCGTACTATCGCAAACTCCATAACTCCCATTTCATTTTCCTTGTTATTATCCAGATGCCTGATCCAATAATTATAATAGCAATAGTAATTGTTACCTTCCGGATCTTTCCGGTAACGTTTCACAAAAAACTTTGCCAGCTCTTCATCAGTCGAACCTTCCGTAATGCCATCCAGTTTAAGTCCGGCATCTTTCATCGCTTTGATACTGCTATAAAATTTATAGTTCGCATAATAAATAGCATCAGGTCTTGCACTAGTTGCTTCTTTACCCTCTCCCCAAAGCGTACCGGGAACAAAACTTGCCTTAAACCGTACTCCGGTCGAATAAGCATTCAACTGTGCCGTTTTAAACATGCAATTCTCCAGACAATAAAAACCGTGGAACGCATCAACCGGAACCGACTGCCAGCTTTCAGCCACAGAGGTCAATGGATAAGCATAATAACCATCCGGATTATCAAACCCTTTCGCCCCATCTACCGTTTTCGAAAAGAAATAAGGGTCAATCACATAACCGTTATTCGCATTTATCTCTCCAAAATTTCCATTAGCAATAGTATAGGAAGAAGGAGCATTATTGGCTGTCAGCACCGCCGTGTGACGAAACGTATAGAACCACCGGCTCAAATTGATATACTGGAATCCGGTCAGACTGATGGAAACATACTCTTTTCCATTTCCGTCAACCAGGCTGTAATCCTCTTTCGACTGCCCGACCAGGACTTTAGCCATCACACGTTCCAGATTGATAGTCACGATATCCGGTTCCTCCGACGGCAAAATCTCACGAACTGTCACTTTCAGATTTGAATCGGTCGTACCATCATACAGACCGCTGTTATCGGCACGGTTTGTCATCTGCAATGTGCCGTCTTCAGTCAAGACTCCGAAACCATCCTTATAAGTAGACCTATCCACCAGGTTTATAAACTCATTTTCCGTACTGAAAGCCCCCGTAACATCTCCATTGGCAATCGTAAAGATATCATACGTACCCGGGTCTATCAACACCCGGTTGGCCGTATATTTCACTACATGCTCGTTTTGATTTCCGGATGAGCTATTTTCCGGTAATTGCGGACCGGCCGTACGTGTTATATTTTCCAGCCGAATCTTTTTATATAAAGCCTTCGTATCCGAATTAAACAGATAGACATTAAGCGACTTCACATTATATTCGTTCGCATTTCCGGTTTCATAAATACCCGAAGTTTCGGCATCCCCAGCTTTAGTTGAAGAATTGTTGGGCACAACGAAAGCAAAACGAACATTTCCTTCTCCTCCATCCACAAAACCGGAATTATCTTCCGGCAAAACATCTGCATCATTAATACATCCGGCCAGCCCCAAAGCTAGGCATAACAGCCATACCGATTTTACAAAAAGTTTGTTTTTCATACGATAAAAGTATTTAGTAAATAATATTCCAGACTAACTCAATGACGTTTATTATTCTCAAAAAATAATGTCAGATTCATGCCGGCTTCTTCCGAGCCTTCCGCTTTTGCAGACTTCAGCAAACGGATACCCTCATACAAATTTCCGGTCATTAACTCATACACACCCTTACAGTTTTTATAGGCCAACGTTTCATGGGGCGCCATTTGCAGATACTGTCCGGCAGCCTGCCAGTTTCCCTGTTCGATGGCTGCCGCTGCCGCATTCTGGTTGGCTACCGGATGAGCCGGATAAATCCTGACGCTTGTTTCGATTATCTTATAAAACTGTTCCGGTTCATTTTTATAGCTTAATGCAACCATATACAGCTCACGCAAAGAGAGCATCTGAGGGTTCATTTCAGCCACTACACGGGCTTCCTCCAGATTAAAATTCAGTTCTTTCTGATTACGTATATCCGTTGCATCGCTCTCAGGAGAAATATAAGATGCCTTTAATCCTGACAGGCCGAACACTGTCGACGAAGATACGGCCCCCTCCACAACAAGCGGTTTCCCGCTATCCGAAGACAAACCAGGATGCGTCAAACGGACCTCTTCCCTAACAATCTCCCCGGAATGAGTCAACCGGTTCATTTTCAAAAACAACTCAGGTTTACGCATCCAGTTCTCCGCAATAACAGAAGTAGTATAGACAATTTCACAAGGCTCTTTTTCCGACAGTTCCTTTACAAGAAAAAAGTCATCTCCTTTAATTCCTTTTCTCTTATTTAAAACCCGGTTCCGTTCATAAGTACGATGTCTTTTTTTACCATTTAATAAAACGGGAGGCAACTCTTTTTCCTGCCTGTTTTCTTTAATAACCGGAATAAGCGTCAGGGCTTCATTCGATGCAAAATCATGTGCATTGACCATGTACTTTATCGACACCATTAACGAATCCCCTTCCACAAAACAGGATTGCGATTTTATCTCCACATCGATATTTTTTGCTGATAAGGAGTTGCTAATAAAAAATAAGCCCAATAACACGAGCAAATTGATTTTCATATTTATCGTTTTTTTATTGTATAAAGTAGACTAAAGAGAAACCTAACTGAGTCGGACCAACATAATTAGTATGCGCTTTTTCTATCAGAGATGCCCCCTCCTTCCGCCCGTACTTATCATAACTCAAATAAGCATATCCAAACGCAATACTGGCCTCCAGATTCCACAACGGACTTATCATCCATTGATATCCGTAGGAAACCCCGCCACCAACCAGATTTCCTTGAAAACGATAATCGGACAATATCCCTCCGACATTAAAACGAGCATAATGAGCCTGTATACCGACAAAACTTCCCTGAAAAACATCGCCAAACCATTTCCTGAGCTCCGGCTGTATAAGAAGATGCTTCATCTTTCTGTTATCAGCAAAAGTCCACGGATTATAACTTATAATCGAACTGATAGAATAGGTATCATTACATTTTATCTCCCCACCGATATTCAAAGATGACGTCAAATCATAGAGAACATTACTTTTCACTGCTATATTCTGACAATTCATTTTTTGCAATACACTAATAATCAAAACAATAAACAAAAGGCACTTAGGCTTATAAAACAATAAAATACCTTTATTGCAATAATTCATAATGTTACAAAAAGCAACTTTATAATTTCTTTTTTCTTGCATAACAAATATCATCGTAAATAATTAACACCATATATTCTTCACTTTTTACATTTTCACAAAAAAAATAATGACTAGAATAAAGGATCGTTTTTTCTAGTCACTATTTCGAGAGTAAAATTCAATATATGATGATTATTGCAACTTCTTGAAAAACTACATTTATCTATCTGTAATACAGCGAAATAAAAAGATTAAAAATGCTTTGTTTTTCATTTAATATAAAATATATTTGCACAAAATAAATGACTAAAAAAAACGATCGTTTTTTTTAGTCATTGCTTTATAACCTTATGAATATTTCATAAAAAACTCCGTATTTCCCGGTATTATTTTTAGTTGAAACCGGGAAATACAGAGTTAAATATTGAACACGAATAAAACCTATACCGCTATTTTTCCTGATTATTCAGTTTACGGACCAAATCGTCTGCTGTCCGGAATTTTATGGTTGTTCTCGGAGCAAGCATAATTGGTTCCATTGTTTGCGGATTACGAACAGGGCGGGACTTCTGGAGCACGGGAGAAAAAACTCCAAGCCCTCCTATCCTCACCTTGTTCTCTGATTTTACTTCATTAAATACAGTATCGATAAATGTATTCAATACCTTTCGTACAGCACTTTGCGTGTACCCTGTCTGTTCTGCAATGGAGTATATCAACTCTCTTTTGTTCATCATATCTTTTACGATTTTTAATTGTTTGTTATGTTTAATCTGTTATTTCAAAAGCATTTCATTGTTATCTAATAATTTGCGTACCAACCGGACCTGTTCCCCAGACAAGCGTAAAGTCCTCAACCCTTTCTCATACTCACTTAGTTTATGAAAATCGGTACCGACATAATCATAATACCCTTCACGGAGCAAATGCTCCGCTACCTGCCGGACCTGTTTACCCTGTAAACCGGCTAAAGAAAACAGGTTCAGTTGAAATCTATACCCTTTACTTTTCAAATAAGAATAGTCCTCCTGTTTCATATACCCATATCGCTCCGGATGAGCGATAACAGGCGTATACCCATCCAATGCCAGGTCGAACAGGATTGTCAGAAATTTGTCGTGAGCCGACAAACAGGAAGTCTCAACCAAGACCTGCCTGCCGGGAAGTGTAAATAACATTCCCTTCAGATATGCCTCAAAACCATCGTCCAGCATATACTCGGCAGCCAGGTGTAACTCTATTTCCGGAGGACAACATTCCTTCAAAATAGCATACTTTGCACACAGGAGTTCCGGTGTATTATTAGGAAACTCCGCCATAATATGGGGAGTCAGAAATATCCGTTTCACACCGACTTCCTTCATTCTCTCTAATGCAGCGATCGAGTCCATCAACGACTCCGATCCACCGTCCACATTAGGAAGCAGATGCGCATGCACATCTGTCATTCCTTCAAGCAATGTGGTACGGATTATGTTTTTCTTTGAGCTAAACCAGGTCAGCATATTGGAAAATAGTTTTTATTTTTTCTTTTCGTTCCCGTAGCCATAACCATAGCCGTAACCGTATCCATAGCCATAACCGTAACCATAACCCGAACGATTATAGCGGACACCATTCAGCACCAGACTCATATTCCTGAATTTACCCTGCCTGTATAGCTTTTCCAGTTCAGGTAACTGCCGGCGGTCCATCAATCCGGCACGCAGGATATAAATGGTCAGGTCGGCTACACGGTTTACAATCGCTGCATCGGCCACCAAACCGGCAGGCACATTATCCAGAATGATATAATCATACCGTTTCTTCAACTCCTCGATCAAAGCTTCCAAACGGTCGCTCAATAAAAGCTCGGAAGGATTGGGAGGCACAGGGCCGGTATGGATAATATCCAGGTTTGTGGCAAGTTCCTCTTTTTTTATGATAGAGTTGATGTCATCCACTTTTCCGGATAAATAGTTTGTTATTCCCATGTTAGTGGTTCCACTAACATGGCCGCTAAGGGTACCCTTACGAATATCGAGATCGACCAGTATCACTTTTTTTCGGGTTAGGGCAAAACTCATGGCCAGATTCATCGATACAAATGTCTTTCCTGCATTCGGATTGAAAGAAGTAAACATCACCACTTTCATATCCTTCGCTTTCACACGCATGAAATCCATATTCGTACGGACAATGCGGAACGCCTCCGAAATACTGTCGCGCCCATTTTCACGCACGACTATTTCATCTTTATTCTTCTTGTCACGCAAAGGAATCTCTCCCAGGAACGGGATCGATACGGCATCTTCCACATCCTTACGTGTACGCACAGTCGTATTCATGACCATCTGCAACCAGATGATACCTGCCGGAATAGCCAATCCCAACACTACTGCTGCCAATAAGATCATCATCGATTTCGGTGCCACCGGACTCCGGCTTCCCTGCGCCGCATCGATCACACGGGCATTACTTTCGGTAATCGCCTGCGACAAAGCATTCTCTTCCCGCTTATTCAACAAGTAGAGATACAACTCTTCCTTGATCTTCTGCTGACGTTCGACAGACAACACATATTTCTGTTGTGTCGGCACAGCCGAAATACGGCGGCTGGTCTGGGCTTCCCGTTCTCTGATATTCTTTATCTTGATATTCAGACCGACAATCAGGTTGTCGATAGCCCGGATAATCGTCTGCTTCATCGCACTAAGCGAATTATTCAGGTCCATCACCACCGGGTTCTTGTTACTGCTATTACCTATCAGTTTATCACGTTTTAGCAACAAGTTGTTGTATTCGCTGATTTGCCCTTCTATATTCACATCGGCAATCCCGGTGTTGGCCGGTATCAGGTCCGAACTCTTATGAGGGTCTGTCAGGTAATCGCGTATATATTTCGCCAAAGTCACCTGATTCTCCAGTCCAAGTCCTTCTTTGCTATACTGGCTACTCTCCTGAAGGTACATTCCCGTTTCCGAACTGATGTCCGTCAGCTGGTTTTCCCGTTTATACGTTTCGATATCGGCATCCACACTGCCTAACTCCTCTTCAATAATGATCAAACGGTCATTAATAAAGTTGGAGGTGTTCACCGTTACCTGGTTCTTATCGTTTATCGCGTCTTCGTTATACACGGCAATCAACATATTCAGAACATCTTCGGCACGCGGTATGGATACGTCCTGCAACGTCAGGTTGATGATCGTCGCCGTCTTACTGGCCAACGCCACCTGAAGGGAATTGCTATAAGTCAAAGCGATCTCCTCCCTGTTCCGCTTACTTATAGTTACCGCCTTCCCGAAATATTTATCCGCATAATACAACGTAGGGGTCACCACCAGTTTACCCACCGGAGTAGAGACCGTATCGTTCAATGCCACTTTCAAGCTCTTAGCCTCATTCGTCGAGAAACCGGACAACAAAATCTCTCCGGCCGACAAAGGTGTCGCTACCAAGGAAAAAGACTGTGAAGCCTCCGCTTCCGGGAACCGTACGGCTATCGGCGATTGCGTATACAACTCTTCCGTCCGCAACCCGTCCTTTATCGTATAGCTGATATCCAGATTCAACCGTTCAGCCACTACCGACATCAGACGCTTCGACTTGAAGACCAACACTTCGTTGTCCACATTACTTTTTACATTGAACATATTCAGCTCTTCGAAAGCTGCCGACTCGCTGAGCCCTCCTCCCTTGCTATTGTCTTTTATCAATACCGATGCCGTACGTGTGTAGACTTTAGGAGCCCATTTCAGATACAGAACAGCTACTCCGGCACAAACCAGGACAGACAAAACGAACCAATACCAGTTGGCCAACACAATATGGAAAAGGTCACTCAGGTTCAGTTCGTTTTCTTCTCTTCGCAAGTTGATTGTTTCTTGTTCAGAATTCATTTGTAATCCGATTATTTAAAGATTAATACCGCAATCGTAGTCAGCAAGGAGATAACAGAAACCCAGACTCCGATCGAATTATTCTGGTTGATGCTGCTCTGGCCCGATTTCGCTTTATTCGGTTCCACATAGACAATATCGTTCTGTTGCAGGTAATAACAGGGAGAATTAAAAATATCCGCCGAACGCAAGTCATGGAACAGGATTGTACGTTTTCCGTTATTTTCGCGAATCACCCCTACCCGGTCACGACGTCCGTAGATTGTCAGGTCGCCTGCCATACTCAAAGCCTCCAACAATGTGATACGGTCGCCGGAGATAGTAAAGCTACCCGGACGTCCGACTTCGCCCATCACGGAAATCTTGAAGTTCAGGAACTGTACCGTCACAATCGGGTCCTTAATCAAATCGCCTTCGATCAGCTTGTTTTTGATCAGTTCGGTCAACTGCATCCGGGTCAGGCCTTCCACATGGATTTCTCCCAAGATGGGAAAGTCAATGTTTCCGTTCGTATCCACCAGATACCCTAAAACACGTTGCTGTCCGCCAGCGTTAGAACCCAACTGATAACTTACCATCGGCATATTGAAAGGCAATGCCAGTTCCGGGTCGCGACTGTTCACCATAATAGCCAGCAAGTCGTCACCATGGATAATCACCTCATACTTTTGTTCGATCTCCTGTTGTTTCAACGGAACGACATCCTGCAAATAGATAATTTTTTTAGTCGATGTGCAGGCGGTAAAAAATACCGCCATACACACAACCAGATAGGCCACATACTTCTTAAACATAGTTACTTACAATATTAATTATGCTCAGGCTTCATGTTTCCCTGCTCTTTCTCGATGTTCTGCGATACCGCTCCATACTGTTCGACAACAATGCTTTCCACGCCACGGTTAGTCTTAACACGAATCGTATATCTTATTACCGCCTGCTTATAAGTGACAGTCATCTTCATGTCGCCACTTACCGCCATACTCTTTGACATTGCGATTTCGGAAACACCTTCACTAGCCAAAACATTCCTTAAAGCAGCCATCAGCATTGCTTCAACATCACCCGTCACTCCTTTACTTTTAGATACGACTTTCCAACCTTCTTTCGCCTTAACGGAAAAGTCTTTCGATACAGCCGTTGTTTTTCCAAGGTTGTCCACTTCTTCAGACAAGAGGGTTTCACTATTCGGTTCGGCCGACAAATCTGTAACCACTCTCAACTCGTGTACAGAAAAGCCATCCAACTGCAGGACATAAGATTTATCCGAATCATCATAAATAACTTCTGCATTATCCGTTCCGTTCACATAATGTTTCACTTCCGTGAAATAAACATCATTATCGGCTTCCAGCGCCTTTACCCTTATTTCCAATGGCTTTTCAAACTTGACACCGTCCGGTTGGCAATCAAAGCTAGATAACGCCAATGCAGAAGATGTTGTTTGCGGAGTAGAAGTCGACACCGCCTTATCGGCCACCTCTTTCAGCTTTTTATCAGCAGCCGGAACAAATGACGTGATTGCTATATCCGTTTCTTTTTCCACTGCGCCGGCAGGAACAAACGCTTCGGTATTTTGCGTAATAACCAGCAAAGCATCTTTCTCCGGAGTTACTTTGACTGATTCAGCCTGCTTAGTCAGTATCTGCGAGTAAAATACGGTGGTACCTTTTTCTGCTTTGCTATCCACTGTCACTTCATTTTTAATCGTGATGTATCCGTCTTTAGCAAAGCTCAGTTCAAAAGTGCCTTTCTTATCCACCTCGATTTGGTAAGCACCTGAAGCATCCGTTTTTGCCGACACCTTTCCGGCAGATATGGAAACATCCGCCAACGCATTCGTTCCGTCCGTTACCTTACCGGTAATAAAATAGGCTTCTTTTTCCAATGGGTTTTCTACTACTTCGGGAACCGGTTCCACTTCATCTTTTTTACATGAGTTGAAGGACAATCCCCCCACCATCAACGTTGCAGCCAACAGGCTCAACGACCAGAAATTAGTTGTTTTCATACTAAAAATGAATTAATTAATATTTATTATTTGTTGATAATATGTTTATGGAAAAGCTGTTATTTCAATTCTTATCAGGTTTGAACTATCTTGTCCCCGTGCTTGACACGGGGCCGCAGAAGAACCAGCAGTATCAAAAGATACATATAGGATACGGTCTGTGCCTTTGCGATCCCGTGTCAAGCACGGGAACAGGATAGCTCAATTATTCCTAAATTGGCACATTGGCATATTACCACATTGGCTCATTATTTTCTATACAGGAAATTATTTTGTAACAATTCTCAGAATCTCCTTCTTTATAAAATCCGGAGCATCATATCCCCGGCTACCGTTTTCGTCGGGACGGACTTCGTAGCTGTAACCTAACAACTCGTCGCCATACGAACCGCCATGACGTGCCCTGTATTCATGGGCAAAATATTCAGGTAACCGGAAACGGACGGCTCTGCGTTTCCCCCGCTTCGTTCCCGGAATCGGGAGAGCAAAATGAAAACCACCATTCATCTCACCATCGGTAAACAGGCCATATACTCCGACTGTCACCTCACCGAAATGACGGCGGCAATCTAACCGGGCTCCCATATCGCCATACACCAACCGCACGGCCGCCAGGTCTATCTGCAAACCATAATTCGGCTCGTTATACCGTCCCCAGACGGAACCCGACACCCTTCTCCAGGTCGACACCACCCATTCCCCGCCATAGCAGGTACTCGACCCGGTCAGTCCGACATTCGCCCCCACCAACCACCGTCTCCGGGCCGGTTGATAACGGAGGGCGGCATCCACTCCCATCCGATTACCCGTGAAGTTTCCGGCCGTAAGCCGTCCCAACACACCACCCGGCAGACGAAATTCCTGCCGCAGCGTAATCACTCCCGGACGTATATATTTGCGGAAATCTGTCATATTCGTATAAACCGGCAACACGACCTGTCCCGTCAGCACCGCCCCTTTCCAAAGGTCCATCTGGATAGCCGGAGAGAAATTGACCGCTACCCCATATAATTTATCGAGCCATGAATTTTGTAAGAACAGCTCCGGATATAACACCACATCTATCCGTCCCGCCATCTTATTCCGGCATTCTTTCCCTTTCAAGCGCCGCATCGCCTCATCCGTATCATAACTCACCTCCAATGCCGCCGTCTGCCGGGGCAGTGTCAGCAACAAACGCGATATACGGTCGTCCAACACCACCAGCTCATACGCTGCCGCCTGTTCCGTCTCCGGCAAGCTACGCAGGGCTTCAATCACAGCCGCCAGTCCGCGATACGTCCCCCGGTATATATTATCTTCATAGGCTATCGTACAAACCGAATCGGTCTGTGCCACCCGTATCTCTTCCATGCCGAGCGAAAGCAACGTTTGTTCAGCCGCTTCAGCCACCGATCTTCCCGCCGGTTGTTGTCCCAGCAACCCAGTAACCATTCCCCAGGCCACCAGACAAACCATTCCCAAACACCTGCTTCTCATCGCTTGCCTCCCTTCTTTTTGAGCAATACCAATTCATACCGTATCCCGCCCGATACCGCTTTCAGGTCGTAACAAAACAGATGTACCGTAAAATGATTAAAAAGACGCACGCTACCACCCATATTCACCGCATTGCCATCGTACTCCACCATCAACGAAAGCGGACGGCAGAAGGCGGGCGAATAACTCATCCCACCAAAGACTCCGTCACGAACAGCATGCTTACGGAACGGGATATTCCATCCGAATGTAAACGCCAGGTCATGACCGCCAGACTGAAAATGCTTTGTCGCTACCCCATACACCGACGAAAAATAACGGTTACCAGTAACTTCACTGAACGTATTCAGTTGCCCAGTCGTCAAAGCGTCATTGCTCCCCACGACCACCGACGGCCAATACTTTCCCTCTTTCAACGGACGTATCCTGAGCGACACCGAACGGTCCTGATTCCATTTACCCGTTTTAAGCCTCATCAACGTACAACGATAACCGACCTCCAGGCAAGGCAGAAATGTCACATTCAAGAAATAATTCCCCGAATTATAATCCCAGAAATCAGGAAGCATCTGTTCCGGCAGATAATTCGCCCCCACCATAAACGTCCCGTCCGCCTGCATATCTGCCGTCGGAATATTCAATAACCCCGTCACCCCCATCGAATGTTGAGCGTATAAGGATGAGCCGCCCAGCAAAAAGCCCGCAGCCAAAACAAATAGAAAACATTTCATTTATTCGGATATTATAAGAAACTGTTCATTATTAAACCGCCCCCGGCCTGTCCAGCCACACCGAAACGTGGCGCAGTTGTTCCCGGCGTTCCGCCAGCTTTATAACCAGTTCGTACTGCAACTCTTCATGGTCTTCCTGTACTACCTGACGGACCAGCCGGGAGATCAGCCGGAGCAAACGAGCTTCGCTATACAGGAATAGCAGATAAGGCAGATATACATCGGACGATAACAGTTCCAGATCAGCCTGTAATTGCGTATCATATTCCCGATGCAGCTCAGCAACAACACATTGAAGCGGGGCCGACAACCCATTCTCCGTCCCTGCCTCCTGCAGATGTTCGAAAATACGCCGATGATCCGCATCCTCAAACCAGAGATCATCCGTCTCCAGGGCCGAAGCCACCAGGTCGATAAACAGGTACTCCTCCCCTCTCAAACGAAAAGTAGCCTCCGGATACAACAGGCAAACCGTCAGCAAGGCGCACTCCGACGAATGCGGCCTGTTCTGCAACCGCCCGATCATCCGCGCAAACTCTTCCCTGCCTAACCGACGGAATAAAGAATCCGGATCTTCCCCGTCAGGAATCAACGCTGAATCAGCATCCATCCCCGCTTCCCGCAAGCGCAACACCGCTTTCTTCGAAGCTGCCTGCCCCGCCTCGTCACCGTCGAGCAACAGACAGGCACGGTTGGTATATTTCTTCAGCAAAGCAATATGGCTGTCGGTCAAAGCCGTCCCGCACAAAGCCACCGTATTGACAAACCCGGCAGCATGCATCGCAATCGCATCTTTATATCCTTCGGTAATAAACACATAATCTTCTTTCCGTATCACCGCCACCGCACGGTTGAGTCCGTACAAGGTAGCCCCTTTGTCATACCCGTCGGCTGCCGACGAGTTGATATATTTCGGAACCGAAGTATCTTCGTCACACAACCGGCGTGCTCCCATCCCGACCAGTTTTCCATACTCGTCGCGCACCGGAAAAATAATCCGGTTGCGCATCACCTTCCATTCGGCAGGCACCTGCACAGGCGACATGCCCACTTCAAAATCCAGATAAGCAGCCGAAAGCTCCGAACACCCGCAGGCATAAGGCAACAACAGTTTCATAAAAGCCGCCAAATCCTTTGCAGGCTGTTTCGCCTGTCGTTTGATAGCCAGCCGCCCTGTACCGGGCATCACGAAATCCGGCTTACCCCCAGCAAATCTGCCTGCCGCCAGTTTCCTGACCGCGTCACTCAACGTACAATGTTCCATCTTCCTGACAAACTCGAATACATCCCCATGTTCCCCGCAGGCAAAACAGGAATAAGTCTGTTTTTCGGGATTCACCGTCAACGACGGATGGTGGTCCGGATGAAACGGACACAGCCCGACATAGTTCTTCCCCTTTGGCTCCAAATGCTGATAACCGCCGATCACCTCCTCGATACGAACAGATGATTTTATTTGTTGAAAATCATTCTTCTTCATAACGCATCCGGTTGTCATAGTTAGTAATACGGGTAAATGACTTATTGTAACGGAAACGGGCAATCCCGGTCGATCCGTTTCGTGTTTTCAGTATATATAATTTCCCTACGCCCCGCAGGCTCTCCCCTGTCGTCTCGTCCTTGAAAATACCGTAACGTTCGGGACGGTGAACGAAAAAGACACAATCCGCCACCTGCTCGATCACACCCGAATCACGCAGATCATGCAATTCAGGGACATACGCCTTTTCGACACGTTGTACACTATTACGGTTCATCTGCGACAAGACCAGCACCGGACAATTGGCATCGACCGCCACCTGTTTCGCTCCTTCTATATTACGGCCCACCAACTGGTCCATCGTCTCCCCGGCACGCCCTTTGCGTTCCATCAGATGCAGATAATCGATCACTACCAGGTCACACAGCCCCTTCTTCTTCTGTAACATCACCTGGGCACGGATATTCTCTATGCTATTGCCCGGCGTATGGTCGAAAAAGAGCGGCAGGTCTTCAAACTTTCCCGCCAGCCGTTCCATACGTTCCAGTTCAGCCGTCGTCAGTCCCTCGATACGTAAATGATCAGCATCCACACTAGCATAACCGGCAAAAAGACGGTTCATCGTCTGCATAGCCGTCATCTCCAGGCTGAAGAAACAGACCGCTTTTCCCGAAAGCGCTACATTCATGGCAATATGCATGGCGACAGCCGTTTTTCCGTCGCTCGGACGTCCGCCTTCCACCAACAGTTCACCGTTGTAAAGTCCGCCCGTCACGTAATCGAACTCTTCGATTCCCGACAGGATACGCATTCTGTCATTCCCCGTGTTCAACCGTTCACGATGCATCTGAAGCACCTCGTTGGCCGTACACCCGATACGTTCGAGCGGTTTGCCCACCGTGCATCTCCCACGCAGTTCGAGCAACGACCGCTCCGCCTCTTCTATCAACAGTGTGTAAGAAGACTCGAACCCGGCCGCCTTTGCGCCCAGCGTCACAAAAAGGATGTTCAACAGGCGGAGCATATACTGTCTTTTCACCTCTTCCACATAATAAGGCAAACCCGAAATATGGCGTATGCGTCCTACCAACGAAGCCATTCGTTTAATACCGCCCCATTCCTTCCAACGTTTCTCGTCGGTCTTACGCATTTCGGTATCGACCGTGATCATATCCACCGTTTCCCCCTTGTCGTAAAGATTGCTGACTGCCTGATAGATAAATGCCAGGTCCGGACGGCTGAACATCTCCGGTTTCAAGACGGGAAAGGTGCCCACTATCGCTCCGGCATCGAGCAGCAAGGCGCTGATAACGGCTTCTTCCACCTGTTCCACACTGATGTTGTTTTCTCCTGCGACTATTTTATTTTCGATATTGTCTGTTGTCATGGTCGATTCAGTTAACGTTTTTATTTGGATATTGCTTGCTTCTTCCCCCTATCTTGGCCTCAGCCTCCGATAGGCGTGCTGCGGCATCTTCCGCCTGTTTCGCTTCGTTCGTCCGACTGGTTTTAGCAGTGTCACGCAACTTGTATTCCTTCTCCGAAGCAAAACAGAATTTATCGTATCCGTTTACGCGGATGACAGAGCCGCCCGGTACCCGGACTATCTCTACCAGTTTTCTTTTCTCCAGTTTTTCAAGCAAGCGGCTGATCGAGCCGAAAGGTATTCCCGACAATCGCGACAGCTCACGATACGTGCCTACATACTCCCCTCTGTAACTCATTACCTGGTTATTTCCCAATTTCACCACCCTGTCATCGAAGTTGCATGAAATAAACAAAACCAAATGCAACCTGGCTAACATTTTTTCTTCTTTCTCCAAACTCAATACCCTAGCATATAAGACTCTGGGTACTTTTACGAATGAATGCCCCATATATTCGAGAGCCACCCGTTCATGTTCTTTGTTTTCTTGTCTCATGTGTATTACTTTAACGTGTAACATCTGAAACGCAATTTGAAACACTTTTAAAACGCTACTCATCCGGTTAACAAATAGATTTAAGCTTTTTCGAAACGCTTTTGAGACGCATTACTCTATTTTCTATATATATTAAAGAACTTCTTAAAAGAACATATAAAAAATAAACATTGATTTTCAACTTGCATTACGAAGACAAAAGTAGATGGTTCGGAAACGGATGGCAACCCGCTTTTTTCCGCATTTTATTTCTTTAGAAGGCTTTCTGACAACAGGTTATAAAATTAAAATACGTATTTTTGTATAAATACAGTTTGTTAAACTAGTATAATCTATACTATGAATGACTCAAATGTGAACTGAGATATTCTTTCGTACAACTCATTTCAAAAATGGTGAGCAGGGCGGCAGCCAATCTCCCGTAAGAAATATCTCCGAGTAAACCGGCTTCTCTCATTTCGAGAAACAGTTCTATCACTTTCGTCTTTCCCTTTTCATCCAATGGAATCTTTTCAAAAGCCTCGACCAGATTCGTGTATCCGAGTTGAAGCAGGATCAATTCTTTATTGTTTTCGAAAAACTGCGTCCGCAGACTATCCCAACGACTCGTGCTTTTCGTGTCATTGCATGCCAGGACAGGGATGAGCATTAATACCAGACCGATTTTATCATCGTTCTTTTCGATTACTTCCTCCAGGTACGTATACGCAAGGTTTCTACCTGTCAAAGCGCCGATTCTTTTTTTACGATCTTGATCAGATCGATATGTTTTTTGATAAATAAGTTCATATGACAATTGTATTATGCTGTCAGAAAGCCTCTTTTAATTGTCAATTTCCTAACTATATAATCGCATACGGATAACTATGTAATCCGCCACGTATAACTATCTGTTTTCTCACTTACGGTTCGCCCAGAAAACGGACGATAACCTGCACTTGTATGGGTGTCAGAATCTTTTTCCCTTTCTTCCATCCGCACCGTTCCAGTTCGTCTGTCAACGAAGAGTTGACCTGTACCCATTTGCTTAATCTTTTAGTAGACGATTCGGGTGTCAGTCCCTCTCCATATAGCAATGCCAACTCCTGCCAACCATACGATCTGATCTTGAATTTTCCTTCTTCCATATTTCCTCCTCCGTTGTTTTACATGCCTTGAAGTTACAAAATTAAAACGACATAATCGACATGATTCTCAATTATTTCAAGAGGAAAAGAGTTAATTGGTAATCAAAATAAGAACAAATATTCATCGATCTTCCCGTTGAAGGACAGATAGGAATTTGCGTTTTCCGGCTGACGTACCTTTGTATTGTTATCGATAACCAACCTGTTAATCGTCAATAGCTTTCGGAGTATTTCCATTGGCATATTGGCACATTGTCAAATTAAAAAATTATTTCCCATGGCTTTAAAGTATCATTTAGTACAGCGTCTTGACAAGAGTAAAGATGCTGCTGCCGGTTCAAAGCTGTATTACGGCCAGATCCGTGCCCAACAGAAACTGGAGTTTAACAAACTCTGCGAAATCATTGCTTCTTATTCTACGGCTTCACGCGGTGATGTCATGTTAGTGATCGACGGTTTGTTGTACGTCATGCGCCAACATCTGGAAAACGGCGAAGTAGTCCAGGTGGGCGATTTCGGTAACTTCCGTATGCTGGCTGGCAGCAAGGGAACAGCGGTTGCCGATGATTTCACCACGAGTCTGTTCAAAAAGGGTCGTATCGTTTTCACACCGGGTCCCATGCTGAAAGAAGTCACAGCGAAACCGAAGTTTGAGAAAATTGTACCGATCACCTCTTCCGGCAACAGCGGCTCGGGGAGTGACCGTCCTGAAATCGAGTAATGACGCACCATGAAAAAGCAAGATTTCATCAAACAGTATTTGCCTCTCGCCCAAAAGGCGGGAGTGCAATTCGGAATGAACCCGGTCATCATCCTGGCCCAGTCCGCCATCGAAACCGGCTGGGGCGAAAGTACACTTTGCAAGGAGCATAACAACTTTTTCGGCATCACGGCTTACGGTCATCCCAACCCTTTCTGGAAAGGCGACCGCACCGATTTATCTGCCGTCACCGGCCGTCCGACCTTATGGTTCCGCCGGTACGCTTCACCGGAAGACAGTTTCCTCGACTTCGCCCGTCTGATCCACTCTGCCTATCCTGTGGCAGCGACTCTCACCTTCCACCCTGCGGCTTACGCCAAAGAGATTGCCTACAGCAAATACATCAGCGAAGTGAACGGTGACAACCGTGCTGTTTACCAGCGTATGCTAGTGTCGATCTGCCGGTCGATAGAGCGGTTATCGGTCAATTAATTTTCAATTTTCAATTTATAATTTTCAATTCCCATGAATGTCCTTGAAACAATTCTCAACTTCCTCACCAGCCTTGCCCGGATCATCTTTCCCCGCAAGCGAAAACCGGCAGCCGGTGACTGCCCCTGTCCTCATCCTCTGCCTGCTCCTGCTGAGCCTCCTCTCCCTCCTGATGCGGGAGACGGAAGTGACCCTGACCTGCATCGGAGCGATACTCTCGCTCTCGGACAAGGGGACTGGGGAACCCGGCAAGAAAACCTCCCTCCCGGAGCCGACTGGCTCGGAATGTCCGGATATAGCTTGATGCTGATGGGCGGGGCGGGATGTTTGTATAAATGGTTTATTGCGTAAGCGATCCTTCCCTTTTGAGGGAAACAGGGGGTGTGTCGGGGGATGCACTCCCTTTCTATTTCATAAGAACCTGTTTAAATTTTGCTCAAATCAGTTTGAAAAATTATGTTAACCTGCGGATAATTTCTTTACATCCAAAATAATCAAACACGAAAAGAGGAAATGCACTCAACACCGCAACTTTGGGACACGGTTGTCCGATATATTTTTCTATTTGTTTCTCAAAGATCACAAATTGTGACACCAACTCTTCCGGTAAAGAATAAGAATCATTGACCACATAATTCATCTTAAAAAGATGTGCCTTTATAAGGGTATTCCAACACTCTGAATTATATTGATGAATATTCGACATTTTAGGACATTCATTACCTACCTGCGTTTTATAATGAGGTTCACTTAAACAAGTAGCCACCTCCTTACAATCTTCTTGATTAGGGCAATTCCTTCCTTTGCATTTTACACACAAGTCCCTAAAACTGTCATGATCCTTAAAATGCCTGATGGCCTCCACCATTGGATAGCTAATATAGAGCTTACCTTGTTCTGTCTCGTTATCAAAGTAAGTCAACATTTCTTTTATCTTTTCATCGCCTGGCTTCCCTTTGTTAGCTGTAGCATGACCATCATAATCAAAGAATAAATGAATTTCCGAAAAATCATCTCTATTATAATCTTCAAGCACCTTGGCATTCTGTTCATTCAATGCTTTAATATAGCTAAACATATCCAAATATTCATCTGTAACAAAAGTAGCATATAGCTGATAAATATCTGCAGCAAAAGCGCACTTAATTATTTTTTCATCCTTAAAAACGGACTTTTCCAGACTTTCAGCAATCACCTTCTCAGCCCTTTCTCCTTCAAAGACAAACAAAATATTAGTCGACATTGAATGCTCCTGCTTTATACATTTTCTCAATATTGTGTGCTTCTCTCAATTCTTTATCTGTGCTATTCGACAAAGATTTGATTTTCTTCTTATTCATCAAGAAATAGCAATCCGGACGTAATAAGTCGTTAGAAAGGATAGACGTATTATGAGTAGTCAAAATAAACTGAATCCCTATTTCTTTCAAAGTTTCCACTATCATCTTAGATAGATCATGATGATAAAAAGCATCAAATTCATCTATGAATAAAAAAGACACCTCATTTTTTCGTATTCGCTGATACCAACAGTAAAAAAGAGTAAGTGCACTTGTTCCTGTTGACATAATCTCAGTCATCAACAACTTCTTCCCATTAAAATCAAATGCCAAATCTTTTCTATCCAATGATTCTACTACAGAAAGCTTGCAACTAATATTTGCCTTATTTAGGAAAAGCTCAAAATCCTCAACATTCCCCCATTCGATAATATCTTCCGTCAATGATCTCTTTCCGGTATCCTGTAATCCCATATAGGTCCGATCTTCCAACGAACGAAAAAACAACATATGTTCTACAAAGGAGAAAAAGGCTTTAAATATATTGTTTTGTTCATTTTCCTCCAGTACTGTGTTGTTTTTAATATACTTTAAAACAGATAATTGAGGATCATTAATCATAGTTTTCAGACTTTCTGCACCTTTCAGCCAAACAGAGAAGTTAGTATTCCCGTTTGTTCTATCAAATGACACCAGGACTGTATCATCTATTGAAAACTCCTCATAAACCAAAACCTTATAATCACTCTTTTTATAAGTATACTTTACAACCTTATTATCAATAAGAAATTCGTAATAAAAATCAACCGTAGGCGAGGTACTATAAGCATTTACATAATTTCTATATCTACGCTCTTCTCTTCTTTGATCAGTCAGATGTTCAATAATATCAAAAATAGCTAATCCCAAATTTGATTTCCCCATGCCATTATGCCCATAAATAAGCGCAGCATTCACTATTCCATTTTTCACACATTGTGAATTAAATGAATAACCATTCGTTTCCGAAAGATCAAATTCAAAATCATTTTGGAAACATTTAAAATTAGAAACTCTAAATTTCCTAAGCATAGATATTATTTCGTTAGTTCACAACAAATATATAAGAAAGAACAACTACTGTAATTTTTTTACGGCTGTTTTTATTCTTTTTTATATAATCACGTTACATAACCGCCTTCTTGATCTCTTGCACAATATAAACCACATCCTCATCCGTCACACACGGGCCACTTGGCAGACAAAGTCCCTGCTTGAATAAAGATTCGCTCACGCCATTCACATAACAAGGGGTATTCTTATATACAGGTTGCAAATGCATCGGTTTCCATAATGGACGAGATTCGATACCGGCAGCATCCAAGGCCATACGCATGGCTTCCACATTCCGGTTCGGTTCCGAGGCCGTATGCAAGGAAGAAGCCTCGTGTGTCACACCAGCTGCACCTCCTATGGCTCCCTGCACAGTGGTTTCATAAGCATGTTCTTCACCTTTCACATGTAAATCAGTATTAAGCAGGATTGTATTCAGCCAATAGTTGCTATCGAACCGGAAAGATGGATTTTCATGCAGTACGATTCCCTCTACTCCAGCAAGTAACTCCTTGTAAAGACGGCAAGTGTACTGATGGTGGGCGATATGTTCTTCCAGTACTGTCATCTGCCCACGTCCGATACCGGCACAGATATTCGACATACGGTAATTATAACCGATCTCTTCATGCTGGTAATAAGGATATGACTCGCGAGCCTGGGTAGCATAGAACATGATTTTCCTTTTAGCCTCTTCATCCGGACAAATTAATGCACCGCCTCCGGAAGTCGTAATCATCTTATTCCCATTGAAAGATAGTACCCCATACCGTCCGAACGTACCGCAAACCTGTCCGTCATACCGGCTGCCTAATCCTTCGGCAGCATCCTCGATAACCGGAATGTCATACTTATTGGCAATCGCCATAATCTCCTCAATCTTAGCAGGCATACCATACAGATAAACGGGAACAATCGCCTTCGGCTTCTTACAAGTCTTGGCGATCCGATCTTTAATAGCCTCTTCCAACAACTCCGGGTCCATATTCCAAGTATCCGCCTCCGAATCCACAAATACCGGAGTAGCCCCCAGATAAGTCACCGGATGCGAAGAAGCACAGAAAGTAAAGCTCTGTACAATCACTTCGTCCCCCGGTCCCACACCACAGGCCAACAATGCAAGATGGACGGCTGCCGTACCGGCAGAAAGGACTACAACTTCCTTATTATTACCTACAAAATGTTTCAGATCCTCTTCAAACCCATTCACATTCGGTCCCAAGGGTACAACCCAATTGGTATCAAAGGCTTCTTGGATAAAAGTCTGTTCTTTGCCGCTCATGTGGGCAAGGCAAAGGTAAATTCGTTTGTTCATTATCTATTACAAATGTTTTAATATCTTACATCTATTTCCTACAGCCAAAACCCCATCCGGAATGTCTTTGGCAACTACTGAGCCAGCACCTATCACAGACCATTTTCCAATCTTGACACCCGGTAGAACCGTCGTACCTGCACCGATCCAACAACCTTCACCAACATGAACGTTTCCACAAAGCGTACTATGTGGAGAGATATGCACATAATCTCCTATCACACATTCATGATCAACTGACACTCCGGTATTAACAATGCAATGTTTCCCTATACAGGCACAAGACTGGACAACCGCTCCCTGCATTATAACCGATCCTTCCCGTACAATAGCATAAGGAGAGATCATCGCAGACGGGTGTATCGCCGTTCCAAACTCAACATTCAATTTATGAGCGATCATCTGACGTATTTTATTATCTCCTATACTTATTATCAGAGGTGAAATATCTTCTTTTCCATGAAAAACCGGATAGCCTAAAAGTTCATTTATATTCGGATTATCATCGACAAGACCTTCTATCTCTATATGATTCGCTTTTAATATATCTATGATCACTTTAGCATGACCACTCGCACCGTATAAATACATATCCGTTTAATTATTACCCGTAAAAAACTCCATCGTTGCCTGTCCCTCTTGTGAAATACCTTCCCGGACAAACACTTTTTTTATCGTTAAAAAGATGATCTTTACATCCAACAAGAACGAACAATGGTCCACATACCAGACATCCAGTTCGAACTTCTTCGTCCAACTGATAGCATTACGTCCGTTCACTTGTGCCCATCCGGTGATACCCGGTCGCACATCATGACGACGAGCTTGCTCTTTACTATACAAGGGTAGATATTGAACCAATAAGGGACGAGGTCCGATCAACGCCATATCCCCTTTCAGGACATTTATCAGCTGGGGCAACTCATCGATTGAAGTAGAACGAACAAAACGCCCTACGTTCGTCAACCGATCCGCATCAGGCAGTAAATTACCGTCAGCATCCCGTTCATCCGTCATGGTCTTGAACTTGATTACCTTAAATACTTTTCCCCCTTTCCCAGGCCGCTCTTGCATGAAAAAAGCGCCAGTTCCTTTGTTGGCCAAATGCAACCACAAGGTGACAACCAACAATATCGGCCAGATCACGACCAATACACAAAAAACGATGATAAAATCGATCAATCGTTTAAAAAAATGTTTATACATGGATTACTCCTTAAATTATAGACTTATATTCAGCCAACAATGCATTCCATACCATCCGCTGTTCATAACGGGAAACGATCAACGGACGGGCATTGGTAGCCATCTTTTCTACTTCCACCGAATGGAAAGCAAAATATTTCATCGCTTCATACAACGCTTGTTCATTTTTAGTAGGGATGATCATCCCATTCCGATCCGGCAAGACAATCTCATTACATCCGTTTATATCCGTTACGATAGCCGGAATCCCCATAGCTCCTGCCTGTATGACCACATTAGGGAATCCCTCCCGATAACTGGGAAATACCAATGCATCCGAAGCTGCTAAGAAGGGGCGGACATCACTTTGAAACCCCATAAAACAAATTCCCGGATGATGCAATATTTGTTCTTCCACCTCCGGTAGAACCGGATCCAATTCTTTTTCAAAAGGCCCGACCAATAACAAACGCACCCGGGCATCATCCTGATACAACCGCAAAAAAGAATGAACCAATTCGTTTATACCCTTATCTTTCACCATACGCCCGACAAAACAGAAGGTGAAAGTTCCTTCCTTTTTATAAGAGTAAGCCTTTTCCATTACTTCCGGAGTCCTATCGAAATATTCGAGATCGATTCCGTTTACATTACCATTAGCAATAACATGAAGCGGCTTAGAAGTAATATTGTAGTTAATAAGATCCCGCTTCACCCCTTCCCCTTCCGGATTGATATGCGTTGCACAGAAACAGGTCAAGCGATCCATCGCAATCAGAAGCTTCTGCATCTTCCCGGTAGCCGTAGGAAACACTAATCCCGTAAATGTATGCATACGGACAGGAATCCGTGTAATCCAAGCAGCCAACATAGACAACAACCCAGCTTTAGGCGTAATGGAATGCACCATATCCGGCTTTTCCTTGGCAAAGAGAACAATCAACCTGATTAATGAAATAAAATCTTTTACCAAGGAGATACGCCGTTCCATCGGGATAGCGATTGTACGTACACCCTCCCGCTTTTCTATTACTTCCAACTTTTCTCCCGGAGAAGATACAGCCACGACTTCATAATGCCCGGAAAGCATCCTAAGCTGGCCTTTCAATAGGGTTTCGAGGGAGGTGGGAATGGTAGAGGTACGGATAAGTTTAAGAGGAAAAAGTTGATCCATTTAAAGTCGTTTGTTTATTATCCGTTGAATCGGTTTATTTATCATATCTATTAAACGAGCAGATAAATAACTAACCGTCAATAAAACCACATATATAATAATAGGATATTTAAAGCCATAAATAAAATCACGAAACAGATAATAACAAAAAAAAGTATGTATCAACCACATGTTTGTCGATTGTTCACCCATTTTACTTAAAAACCAATTAAACCATTTAGGTCTTTTCAGAGATGCAAATAGAAGAAGAAAACAAAATGCAAAAACAGGATTGAATACTGAAACAGGTAATAAAATTCTAATAAATATCAAAAACAATATACTCAGGATTAACCATAAATTCTCATGTTTCAAAACTTTGATTTGTTTTTCAAATTTTCCAAACCAATCCTCTTTAGCAAAGATAGCACCAATGCCAAATGGAAATAACAAATTCAAATATAAAATAGGCATATATACTAATCGATGAGTATATATATAATCCATATTCATTTTAGTCAATAAAAATGAAACCAAATACAAACTCCCTAATATTAAAAATAATACTACATAATGCATGCGATATATCGCATGCATTATCTTCCTGGAAGATAATGCCAACAGCACATATGGAAATAAAAACCACCATTCCCCATTATAAGTTGTACGCCATCCTATAAAATTGGAAATAAACGTCGTGACTGCTCCCGGATAGGCAGTAGGTTTCAAAACTGATGCTAAACCTATAAACAAGGCAAAGACAATCCAAAAATTCACATACAAAGATAATACACGTCTTACATTATGCATATTCCCTGATTTAAGGAAAGTTATATACAATCCATATCCACTCAAAAACAAATATAAATGGACACAAATAGCAGCAAATTTACTAAGCTGAAAAACGACTGGTTCTCCTCTAAAATAAAAATAAGACATACATATATCTACATTATTTTCCCTATTAAATAAATGCAAAAACAACATAATTAAGATTGCAACACCTTTTAATATTCCAGATTCTTGTCTCGATAACATAATCATACAAGTTTTTTATAGATTTCCAAATAAGCACCCACAGTCTTTCGGATATCATATTGAGATACTCTCAACATACATTGGTTAACTATTTGTTGATAATAGGTTTTATCTTCCATTAGCTGGCGAAGAACAAAAGCTAATGTTTTTTCATCTTCATGAGGAAAAAGGATACCAGCCCCTTTCACCACTTCTGCCAAACCGGGCACATCCGTAGCCACAACCGGCTTACCAGCCGCCATACCTTCAACCGCAGCTAAGCCAAACCCTTCCCAATGGGAAGACATAACAACTATATCAGAAGTTTTCAATATTTCAGGGACATCACTTCTAATCCCCCAAAAACGAACAATATCTTGAAGACCTAAGCGACTCACTAAATCTTCTAAAACAGATCGTCTTTTCCCATCTCCAACCAACCACAATTCATACTTGTCGGTTGGCAAATACTGAAATGCTTTTATCAAAGTATCTTGATCTTTTTGATTACGGAAACCAGCAACCATCGTAACAATGGTTTTCTCGCAATCTTTCATGGCAGAACAAACCAAAGTCCTCCGATATACATCGCTATTGATTCCATTATAAATAATGGGAACTGACGATAATTCAAATCCTAAGTATTCTATTAAATTCTCTTTCGTCTTGTCGGATATACAGATCACCGACCGATATCTCCCATACATCCACTTATCCAACAATTTATAACACATCAAATTGCGTCTGCGATTTGATGTGTTATGTTCGGTGGTGACAAGTACCACCGAACATAACACGCTGCCGAATGCAGCGAATAGCTGCGAAGCTGTATTATGCGTATGCACAATATCATACTTTCGAAGAAAAGGAATTAATTTAAAAATATACAACGGATTATAGACCGATCCGCCTTTCCCAAATTCATAAATAGTCACGCCTTTATCCCTCAATCGCTTTTTAAAAGGCGTTTCTGTACCATCAAACAACAAGACATCCACCTGATGCCCCTGTTCCCGATATAAAGGAACCATATCGACAATCAGCTTCTCAGCCCCTCCGACATGGAGGGAGGTTATGACTTGGAGGATTTTCATGAACGCGAATCTTTTAAATGAAACAATAATCCAAAGGGATACATCACCAATGAACAAACTCCTATCTGTTCCAACTTCTCACCAAATGACTTTTTAGAACAAAAAGCAAAACGCCAATAGTTAATGGCTACTTTCAGTTTTTGAATAAATGGGATAGGCATATGGTTGAGTTCGGAATAATACAATAAAGAAGCTTCAGTACTATTCATTCTTAATTTGACAATCTTTACAGTCAATCCATCCGGAAGATACTCACATTTATAAATAGGAGCATCCGTAAAACGGAGTTTATATTTCAAAGAAATACGATTCCAAATCAAAGCCTCCGGACAAAAGCGTTCACCTTCAAATACAGGAAAAGGATATTTTCTTAAAACAGCTGTTTTGAAAGCCTCTGCCATATCTCCCGCAACATGATATTTCAACCTTAAATCCAAAGAAGAACAATCCAAAACATGATATTTAAATTCTCCGCCGATTCTTTCTCCGGAGAAAGAAACTCGAATACCTGAAACCCCTGCAAAAGAGTCATCAGCTTCAATTTGATGATAGTACATCGAAAGTTTTTCTACTGCATCTTGTGACAAATAATCATCGCTATCGACAATAAAAAATAAATCTCCCTTTGCCTCTTCGACTCCCCGATTAATAGCCTTATGCTTTCCACCATTCTGTTGTTTGATGTAACAGATAGCAATCTTATTCTCTTTAATAAAAGACGATACCAATGTTTCGGTATCATCCGTACTTCCATCATCCACAATCAACCATTCAAAATCTTTTGATGTTTGAACTAACAGACTTTTATAGAGATTTCCGATTATATAAGCTCGGTTATATGTCGGGGTAAAAATGGTTATCATATCAATAAATTCAACTTCGGATATTTAAATAAAAAGAGATAAAAGCTATAAGAAATATAGAAATTGACAGATTCCTATTTCTATAGGGCATATCCTTAGTATTAACCAATGGATAAATCATCAATATAGGTAACAAAAACCAACTTAAATAGGCAAATCTATCCGTGTACTGGATACGAATAATAAGAAGCCAAAATGAATTAACCAACATATATATATTAAATAATTGATCATAAAAAGCATCTTTATACTTATACTTATTCTTATAGTAAATTGCTGCCATGATTGGAATAAGAGAATATATAATAAAGTCAATCCTAAAACCTACTCTATAACCTTCACTTTCAGTAACACTTAAATAGTCACTAAAACGCTCATCCGCAAATCCAAAGATGTTTTCTAAAAATGAAGAAATAAAAGAGATATTCAACAAAGACAAAAAGAAACATGCTATCCAAAAAAAATAATAGTACTGATTTTTCTTATAATAAGATGTTACATAATAAGCTCCAACCAACAACAACAATGATTTATGGATCAAAACAGAGAAAACAAACAAAATAGGATATAAAAACCTCTTTTCTTTCATTGACAAGGCTAATAAAAAAAGAGACAATGCCATTCCTGCGCGCAAGGTATTAATTCCATAAGAGACAAAGCCTAAAGACGAAAAAGTCGCCAACAACAAATAATAGACACCCCCTTTATTTATATATTTCAAATAGAACACTTTATATCCTATCAAATAAATATATGCCGTCAAAAGAAAAAAAGACCATACTGGAAATAATAATTGATTCAATAGTAAATTATATTTATCCCAACCAATGTCAGAAAAACTAGATATACTTGTAATATTTTCATATATAATTTTATAGACATATTTATCACTACCATATTTTATGGGATAAAAACCTATAAACAAAACAAAATACATCAGTAAAGCAAAAGACAATCCCTTATCTATAGAATAAGATAAAAGAAGGTTTCTCTTACTAGCAATAGACAAAGATGTCAGTAATGACACAAAAAACATTACATAGTTATTCAAATCAGTTTCCATAAGCTTACTTCAAAATAGACATCCACTTATCTATTATACTTTTCTTGGTAAATCTATCCTCAAAATCCTTATATGCATTATCGCTATACAAAATCCTCTTATCCAGATTATCCATCAAACCAACAAGAGCTTGAGAGTAAGCATCTTCATCACCATCTTTCACTAAAAGTCCATCTACTCCATCACGAATGATAGATCGCGGTCCATTCGGACAATCAAAAGCAACACAGGGTAATCCAAATGATTTGGCCTCAATCAGAACCATAGGAAGACCTTCATACCGTGAGGACATCGCATATATAGAACTCCGCGAATAATAAGTCGATATATCTCGTGTATTTGGGACAAAACATACATGATCAGTAATATCCAATTCAACAGAAAGTTTTTTCAATGTACACTCTTCCGCACCGGAACCCACAATATATAACTTCCAATCCGCTCTTTTTTGCAAGCACAAAGCCCATACCTTCAACAACCGATCGAACCCTTTTATGTAATCCAAACGACCAACTGCTAAAACAACATGATGAGTAAGATCTGATATCTTATGACTGTCAATAACAGAAAAATTGGATATTGGAATAATCTTTTTTCGAAAGAGCTTTGGATAATCAAAAAGATCTGTCTCTGTCAAAACAATCTGTTTAAAACTAAAAATCACGCTAAATATCCGCATTAGATATCCCCATTTAGATCCAGCCTTCAAGAAAAAATGCTCCCAAGTGATCACTTTACATGAAGAACCTACGGATGATAGTATTGAAGTCATAGACATCTGGACACCTGAATTAATTATATAATCAGGCTTCCATTCCTTGATTATTTTTCTCAAATTGAAAATTGATTGTAACGAAAGGAATTTATTAACCCCTAAGGATGCAACTTCTATTCCTTCATTCAATCTATAAAAGCTTTCAACAGCTGACGATAATACGACAATCCGTATCCCTAATCCCTCCTCTGCCAACGCATTAGTAAGAGAGGATGTCATTCGCTCAATACCAGCTCCTTTAGTTAAAGAATGGGTGAAAAATAAAACTCTTTTCATATCAAAATCAATTCTTAGAATTTCCTCTATTAATCGCAATCTGTATTCCTTTTCGAATCAAATAGCGAGAAAAACTTGGTAACAAAAGAATTAATAGACCAATACATTTATACATAAACAAATCGGAATGATTAAAAAAATAGTAATAGTGAAATCTGTTTTTTCTCACAATTTGCTTTATATTCTCCCTTTCCTCTTTATTGCTTAAAAGATCTATTCCCGAAATTACTCCGATCACATAACTGGCCAAAAATCTATTGATAACATCTCTATGATCTTTTACCAAATCTTTATCCACAAAATAACTTTCTACACTATCTATATTTGACAACGACGAATATAAATGTTTGGGGGTTGTTGATACTGTAGTTATAGAATCTTCCCTACGGAGATAAAAGTACAATGATCTTCCCAAATAAAAATGCTTCTTCAAGGAGCCATAAACCCTTAAATTGAATTCACTATCTTCCCAATAAACACCTTCTTTAAATAGAAAATTTCCATTCCTCAGAAAATCATTCGAATAAAGACAACAGCAAACTGATAAAAAATTATTATTTTTCAAATAATCAAACCCACTGATCTGATAACTTTTTTTTGATACTTCAGAAGAGACAAAACCATCCGAAAACACAATCCGATGAGTAAATGTAACAACATCAATCGCATCTTCTCGCTCTACTACATTCTTCAATATCGACAATGAATCTGACGCAATCCAATCATCAGAATCTATAAACCAGACATACTTGCCTTTTGCTACTTTCAAACCAGTATTACGCGCAGCAGAAAGTCCTCCATTCTCCCTATGTATGACATTCACTTGATGATCTGGATATTTCCTAACAACATCCAAAGCCACATCAATACTATGATCAGGGCTTCCATCATCTACTAAAAGGATTTCATACTCCGATGAGTTTATTCCTTTCTGTTCCAGACAAGACAAAATACATTTTCCAATATAAGGTTCTACCTTATAAACAGGTATTATTAATGAGAATAACATCATTTTTTCAACTTTTTAATGAGAACAAAACACGATATTATCAAGTCAATCAACAATACGCATTTGATTCTTGACAAATTACAAATAATCCAATCTAATGTAAATGGAGAAAATTGAACATCTTTATAACATAAAGATGAATCTCTCAAAAGTTGATACCTTTCTCTTCTCTTTAATTTTTCACTTCCTTGATAAGCAAATTGTATATTTCCTATTTTAGAATGCAAATAAGCAAGATCTGCATATTCTCTTAACTCGCCTGAACAGAATTTCTCTGCAATGGATAAACGATATTCACATAACAAAGAGTCTTTTGAAGCCAACAAGTAATAGGGCTTATACCTCCTTATCAAAGAATTCTTCAAAATGCGATAATGATATTTTGCCTCTCGGATACAAGCTAAAGAAGAGACGAACAAACAATATTCCAAGGTAAATAGATGGTCCTCTTGTATAGAAATATCCATTTTAAAACGAATACCATGATTCTCAATCAAACCCCGTTTATAAATCTTATTACACATCCATCCTATCATCCCTGTTTTTTCCAAATAAAGAACGCCATCAGCTATTTGAACCGATGTATAAAACTTTTCATCTACATCATAACGCTGCACTAACTTCATCTCCGAATCTTCTGTAATAAAACCTTGAAATATTATATCAGCCTTGTCTAGATAAGGGATATAACTTTGAAGAAAAGTTTCATCCACCCAATCATCAGAATCAACAAACACAATCCAATCACCTTTAGCAACAGAAAGTCCCGCATTACGGGCAGAACTAGCCCCTCCATTCGTTTTATGAATCACTCTTACCCGAGAATCTTTTGCTGCACATTCATCACAAATATTCGCTGACCCATCTGAACTCCCATCATTTATCAATAATAACTCAAAATCTGAGCTAGATTGTTTTAAGATGGAATCCACACAACAAGGCAAATAATCTTGAGAATTATAAACTGGTACTATAATAGAAAACAAAGGTATCACATTACTAATTTTAAGGATTTCTTAATAAAATCGAATGAAGATATACGCAACTCATCCAATCGACTAGATATTACAGAATAATCAAGTACACCAATAGAAAATGCATCTTCTTCACGTCGCAAAAAATGAGATAAAAGACCTAAACTTTCCAAAAGCGAATACGTTCGGCTATTTAATCCACTAGGAAGAGATTTCACATCTAAGACAAAGAAGTCTTTTTTGAATATCAAAGAAAAAGCCAATCCATGGAAAGAGGTTGTCACGACACATTCCGCATTTTTAAAATAACCAACAAATTCCTCAGGTGATGCAATCGGATTCCTATATCGTTGGTAGGTTAATGGTATACCTGCTGTTAACTCAACTACGACAACTCCACGTTCTGCCGCAATTTTCTCAGCGAATAGACGTAACTCCTTATCATAATATATTTGATATAGTAATACATATTTCTTTTTTAGACGAGGAGATATAGCTAATTTTCTCCAATCATCAGCATCCAGTAACAAAGTAGGATCTAAAACTGTATGGATAGGCTTCTTTGTCAATGGCTGAAGATATTTCTCCATCGACTTCTCACGAACACTAATACAATCAAACATATCCAAATACTTTTGATATATAGGAAAATCTTTTTCAAGTAATCTCCCCATACTAGCTGCATAGGATATTTTAGACAAAACAATATTATTCGTTTCCCCTAAATATGTAAAATCGTTTTTAGTAATATCCAAGTTCCAGATTTGATCACTCCCATAAAAACAAACATCAAAATCATGCCATTGGATAGCATCTGCTGTTTCATAATATACATCATCAACTATTAGATACCTTTCAAGGAAACGATTAAAACGTGAATATCTAATGTAGCGGTAAGGGAAATATAACAATATATATATCAAAACATTTATTCTATTTATCCAAGACAAACCACTGAACGAAGGGAATAACCTGTATGGATTAATTACATGTTTCGACCTGTAATCTATGATTTTCACATCATGACCTTGTTCTTGCAAACAATGTTTCAATGCATAAGATTGTAACATTGCACCATAATTATGAGCGCAATGGAATGTTAAAATACCTATTTTCATTTCCTCAGATCTACTATTTTTACAACAAATTTCGACATGCCACAATCTGCCAGAAAGACCAACAGCCTCAACTTAAATGAGACATTCTTTATCGAAAGAATATATTTACCTATCTCAGGAAATGTTTCTTTCCAAAGTTCCAGGTCACGCAGTTCTTTATGAAATAGCAACTGATTCCTAATACTAAATTTCAAATGTATCATCCTTTCTCTAAAAAGATTATAATCTTCTTTAGAAGATAAAAAACTATCTATCAAATGAATGCATTTAATCATATCGCAACATTTTACTTTTGAATAACAAGTAACGACTGAATTCATATTCATTTGATTATAGTGATAGAGGACATCGCTGACACAAAATGTTTTACGCGAATTATAACGTAAAATGGTGGAGACATATGCATCTTCACCAATAGACAAGTTTGGAAATTTAATTTGTGAATCTTTATACAACTGTGCACGCACAAATTTATTTGCAAGTCCCCCTGATATAACCCCCTCTCCTAATAACATATTATGATGATTCTCTTCTTTGTATGGAAACTTTACCAATTTGGAAGAATCAGAATACTCATATAACAAGGGTGTACAAACCATATCAATGTTTTCCTTTTCTGCAAGGAGATACAAATACTCGTAATAATCTAAATCTACCCAGTCATCACTATCACAATACGCCACATAATGAGCATCTACCAAATTCAAGCCCTCTTGCCTTGTTAAAGCAACTCCTTTATTCTCCTCATGCTGTATCACCCAACAATCATTTTTTCTCATTGGATATCTTGACATTACTTTTTCTAAAAGAATAGCACTATTATCAGGAGAACAATCATCGATAAAAATATATTGTATAGAATCTAATGTTTGTTCAAACAAGGCCTTCAGACATCTCTCTAAAAATGGTTCAGACTTATATATCGGAACAATAACTGCTACTTTAAACATAATAATAACCGTAATCTTAATTTATAAAAAAATGAAGGATTCAAGAAAAGCCTATAAACATTTTCATAACCTCCTTTTTTAAAAGAAGACACAATATCATCTCTAAGTTTATGCGCTAGAGGTGGATACAATAATGCATATTGTTCTGTTTGATCCACTTGAACTTCTCTATATTTAAATCGATTTTTTATTTGCTGAAACAAATTCTCTCCTTTTAATGTATTTGCATATAATAAGGAGACTCCTTTTTCTTCATATAAATCCGGATAGTATTTTTTTACCCCCCAATAATCTCCTATTGTAATATCACCAGAACGATATAGATTAGAAAATTTACAATTATGACAAACTGGACGGGTCATATAATGAGCAAAATACATCGTAAACCAAGAAGTCACTACTGGATTGTCAATTAATTGCTCTCCATTTTCCAGATAAACCCTAATCCTAGAATGTTCCCATCCTTTACTTTTATCTCGCATATTACAACCTACAACTCTGGATTGATATTTCTTCTCGATGAATCTTATATATTGAGAAAAAGCCAATGGTGATGATACTCCATGACAAATTATATCACACAAAAACAATTTATCATAATCTTTTCTCAAAAACTTTTTTAAGCCTTGAACTTGACATGGAGTACCGACAAACAAAACATACCTTTCATTATTCAAATCCTTTCTCAACTGTGTAAAATTATCAGATAAATTACTTTGTACATATTTGGAAGTCTTAAATTTTTCACAATTATCCAAAGTCTCAGATCTAGAATGAATAACATTCATGTTTTCATCATACTGTACACCATATACAACTCCTTTACATTGTATAATCCAACGAGCCAATTCGATAAAAACCCCTCCTGATGCACTTGTCTGTAAAACATCATCATTTATATTTATCAAAGCATAGGATGCATGTACATTATTAGTTTCTTGCACACCTAATAACGGACATACTTTTTCACATAAACCACAATCGACACAAATACTCTTATCAATTACCGGATAAAGAAAACCCTCTGCATCCGCTCGCATAGATATGCAATGTTTAGGACATATATTATAACATGCAGAGCAAGCACAACAATCTGTCTTGTTTACTATATTAAGCATATATATATTCTATATCTTTTTATTTTTAATCCTAAATACTTGTAATGGGTAAGAAGAGACGTAATCATTCCCCAACATTTGCCTTTCCTAGAATAAAAAGAACAAACTTCGAAAACACACTATAATAATATCTCAATCCCGTAAATCGCTACAATTACAGAGACTTTAGACATATAGTATTTATTTCTTAGCAATAAATCGAATACTTGATCTAATTTTTTGAGAAACCTTTAATTTAGTATCTCTATCCAAAACAAATGTATATGCTAATAGAGCCACTACAATTGCATTCCCCACAATTGATAACAACAGCCTCAAGAAGGATTGTTCCCTTTGTAAAGCAATAATATATGTTATCATAAAAGCGGGTATAATAACTAATAATGATATAAGAATACTTTTTACGAATACTCGAATAGACAATTTAGGAACATTATGCTTTGCAATTAACAAGTTGGAACAAACAATACATATAATCCCTAATATATCGATAATATAACTAGATGTGACATCAGCACCTAACTTAAATGCCATATATACAACAGGTACTTGCAGCCAAAAAAGAGTTCCCGTAATAAAACTGATTCGCTTAATCTTACCCGTCGCATGGATTATGCATCCTAGAATAGTATTAACTATACTTGAAACCATACTAATCAAAGTCAACTGACAAAATACGACCGCATACGGAGGGACTTCAACCAACCAAAGTTTAAACACATAGTCCGCTTCTATAAGAAGAGGAACCGCCATCAAGGACATCAATAGTAGGGAATATTTAATGGAATTAGACGCGGCAACTTGCATTTCTGCTATTTTTTCACCTGCGTACAATTTAATAATATAAGGTCTAAAGGCTTGTACTATAGTGCCTGTAAAAGCCAATACAGTTCCTGAAACAGTTGTAGCTACCGTGGAAGCCGCATTAAAAATGACACCAAAGAACATATTAATTAAAAAATTTCGTCCTTGAGTACGAGCTGTAACACTCATATTCCCATACAAATCCCACCCCGAGAAGGACAACATTGGCGTTAAAATATCCGGCTTCCAGATCCAATAGAAATGACATTCTTCAAACTGTTTGGTACAATAGATACAATAAATGAAGGCAATAAGGACCGATACTCCCAATGTCAATAGGGCATACAGGACCAACTTATCGAAATTACCTATTACCAATAAATAAACAATCAACAACTTCAAGGTCACATTCAAGATTTCGACATAGGCATACACATCCATTTTTTCATGTGCAATGATACTGGCATTATATGGGACTTGTGCCACTCCTACCGCCATCGCGAGTATGGATAGCTGATAGACCCAATGCGCGGCATACATCCTTCCCTCCGGTATCACTAATTTATTCATCAAGAACCAAAGACCTATGGTTTCCGCCAATACCAGAACAATCAACGCAATACCTATATGGACAATCAATGCAGAGCTAAATGTATCTTTCAGCTTTTGAAAGTCTCCTTTTCCCATTTCGTAAGTCAAGAAACGGGAAGTAGCTCCACTCATAGAAGCGTTCAGGAACGAAAACATACTAACCACACCACCTACTACACCATAGATACCATAATCCTCTACTCCCAGAGTATTTAAAACGACACGGGAAGTATAAAGGGATACCACCATTGAAAGCAGCATCCGAATATAAAGCATCAATGTATTTTTAGCTATCCGTTTATTATTACTTGTATTTGTATCCAATATTTTTTCTTTATTGCAATTTCCCCGTCAAATCACCATATTATGATCACTAAATAAGAATACCAGAGAGGTATAGGTTAATCCAGAGAACTCATTTGAATAAAAAACATAATCAATCCACCACAGTCTATACAACTACCAGAAAGTATATTGATATTCGTTCCCGACATCTTGAAAACCGTCTGTCAAATCTTTTCTCACTCGATGATATGTATAGGAAGCGGGCATATCATTAAAGCTTCCACAAACCAATACCGGATAAGGTGATTGTTCGATCTCAACGCGAATCGAGTCAGCTAGATCTGCTCGTTTCTGATAATTATTTTTCATTTTCAGAATTAAGTCCTTAATTGCTTTCACCCGAATTTTCAAATATTTCCTTGGCGCAGTGATTATACCGCATAGGAATTAACGCTTGTTGTTTCGATGTGATTATTGATCACAGGGATGGTTATACCCGTCACCGGGAACTTCCTGAAAACAGATAAAGAAGAGAAAAATACCAACAGGATATTATTCAACTTTATCCAACACCTCATACTCCGAATTCTTACTCTTAAACTCCGGTACAATCCCTTTCATCATTTGGACTGTCCCCATTTTATCTACTTTAATCGCCAAAGCAATCAACGGACTCATAACCGAGCAAATATCATTGTAATCATATTCTCTCACCTGAGCGCGATATATTTTAGCATTATTTGTAGGGAGGACGTTCTCTTTAGTTGCCAGAAGTTCCTCATACAGTTTTTCTCCCGGGCGGAGCCCCGTATATTGAATTTCGATATCCTCGCCGGGGACAAGACCTGCCAATTCAATCATACGACGAGCCAGATCGGCGATCTTTACAGGAGTTCCCATATCGAATACAAAGATTTCATTCCCCTTGCCCATAAATGCGGCTTCGAGTACCAAACGACACGCTTCCGGGATTGTCATAAAGTAGCGGATGATGTCGGGATGAGTCACTGTCAGAGGGCCACCTTTCGCTAATTGCTCACGGAAACGGGGAATAACAGAACCGTTACTTCCTAAAACATTACCAAAACGAGTCGTGATAAAACGGGTTTTGCCTGGATGTAAACCTTTGCTGATAGCGATACTTAAACTTTGTACATAGATTTCTGCCAGGCGTTTGGAAGCTCCCATTACGTTAGTCGGATTAACCGCCTTATCGGTAGAAATCATGATGAATTTATCTACATTGTATTTGACGGCCATATCCGCCACATTACGGGTTCCATACACATTCGTATGGACTGCTTCACAAGGATTTTCCTCCATCAAAGGTACGTGCTTATAAGCAGCCGCATGAAATACATATTGAGGTTGGAAACGCAAGAAAAGAGACTCTACACGATCGATCATCCGGATATCTCCCATTACGGCAGCAAATTCTACCTGAGGAAATTTTTCTTCCAGTTCCAAACGTATGTTGTGCATAGGTGTTTCTGCACTGTCGAACAAGATCAATTGTTTCAGATTGAATGTACATAGTTGACGGCATAATTCGCTACCGATAGAACCGGCGGCTCCGGTTACCAAAACAACTTTGCCTTTCAAGGAAGTGACGATTTCAGTCATATTGATACAGATTTCCTCACGACCTAATAAATCTTCTATATGTACTTCAGGGAGATTACGGAAATTAACCTTACCTTTCTTCAATTCATCGACAGAAGGCAGCATCAACATACGAACTTTCTTCTTTTCACAATAACGAACTAAACGCTCACTCTCTTCTTTTACTAAATGATAGTCCGTAAACAATACTGCTTTAATATTTTTCCTATTAACCAAATGGTTAAAGTCTACCTGCTTTTTAATTGAATAAATTCTGTATTTTCCTACACGTAAACAGGTATGATCTCCAAAGCGCAGGAAACCACAAACTTTATACAATAGTTTGTCACTTAGAGAAGCATCAAACAAGAAAGTTCCGGATTTATCACCTTGATAAATCAATAGTTTTCCTTGATTCAAGGATACACTATTGACTATAATTGAATAGAAAACGATCATGAAAACACGGAGTATTGTCAAAAGGAAGAAGGTAAGGAACAAGTCTACTACAGCTCCTAAGGCTAATTCACGAGGAGATTGAATCGTCGTAGTCAGGTAGACCAAAACGACGATGAAAAGTACCTTTATTAATGAGGATAAAGCAAGACGTCCAGCTTCTGTAAATGCAGAATGCCGGATCACACCTTTATAGGTCTGGCACAAAAAGAAACTCACCAGACTGCTACAGAAAGAAATGGATAATATATGAAAAAGAGAATCGTCCACAAGCTCTGTTCCAAGGATATACCATAGGAATGACAGAGAAGTAGCAGTAGCTAGAATTGATAGAAATAAGTCAATAAATAGGACGATCCAACGGTTAAAAAATTTAACGCGTGATAATACTAGTGCAAAACCATTGATATTCATAAGTTGTAAATTAAGGATATTATGTAAAAAAGTTCGTCAGTCCCAAGCGGCCAACCTACATAAATCATTGTAACTCTTATACTTAAAGGTCATTGGAGTGACTAAAAAAAACGATCGTTTTTTCTAGTCACTATATTTACCTAATTTTTGTTAACCTATGATTGAAGCGGCTTTTTGAAAAAAACGAATTAAAACATTGAAGAACAAATAGATAATTTCTCAGAAACTCTTTGTATTTCAATAAATATCACTTACCTTTGCAGCACAAAAAAATGACTAGAAAAAACGATCGTTTTTTCTAGTCATTTTGAATTATCCCCCTTCATTATTTTTAAAAGATTTTACATCCAATAACAAATCACCCTATCAATCTCTACACTCATAATACAGTTTCCTAAATACAAAAAGCCCTGAGAAGTTCATTACTCCCCAGGGCTCCCTTACAATAATTTATTTTTCTTACTTATGCGTATCTTCCAAAATGAATTTGAGCGTTCCGGCATTCACCAATTCTTCCTGAGAAATGGTATAGCCTTTTAACTTCTTTCCGTCGGCTGTTACTTCTTTAATATAGATGTCTTCCGGACTGTTATGCATGGATTCGATTACTAACTCACCTTTTGGATAGAATTTCTTATTCAAATCGATGGTAACCTTATTGAAGGTCGGCGAAGTCAGTACATAATCCATATCGCCGGGACAAGCCGGGTAGAATCCCATCATAGAGAAAACGGCCCAGGTTGACATGGTTCCGGTATCGTCATTGCCGGGAAGACCGTTCGGTGCATTATGATAGTATTTACTTAACAATTCACGAACGAGTTTCTGTGTACGCCAGGCATCACCTTTGAAATAACTGAACAGATATGGATAGGCGATATCCGGTTCGTTTGCCATATCGTAATGGCCTTCGTCGAATACCATCTGCAATTTGTCTACAAATTTCTTCTGGCCTCCCATCAGCTTAACCAGACCGGGGATATCGTGGGGAACATAGAAAGTATAGTTCCAGGCACTTCCTTCATGGAAACCGGGATTGGGTTCGAAGTTTTCACCTTGTTTAGGGTTGAAGGGAGAATAGAATGTTCCATCGGGCAGAATCGGACGAAGCGTACCGAATTCTTTACTGTAATAATGCTTATAGCCCATCGAGCGGTCATAGAAGAGTTTTGCATCTTCCTTCTTTCCCAATGCTTTAGCAAACTGGGACAGGTTCCAGTCAGCTATATAATATTCCAAAGCATGGGATACGGAGTTGTCGTATTGTTCACGAAGCGGAACATATCCTTTACTCATATAATCGTTATTGTCCGGACGAAGCAGGTTGAACTCACCCGGTGTAGTAGCTCCTTTACGCATCGCTTCGTAAGCTGTTTCTACATCGAAATCACGAAGGCCGCGCATCCAGGCATCTACTATATAAGGTATGGAAGGATCACCTTCCATCGTGAGGGTTTCGCGTCCATATAGTTCCCACTTAGGCAACCAGCCGCTTTCCTTATACATATCGACCATGGTACGGATGATATCGAGCTGACGTTCGGGGAAAAGCAAGGTCATCAAGGTACTTACGTTACGATAGGTATCCCACAAAGAGAATACGGTGTAACGGTTTCCGGTAGTATGACCTACTTTCAGGCTTTCCATCATCGGATATTCACCGTTTACATCCTGAATAATGTTCGGATGAATCAGCAGGTGATATAAAGCGGTATAGAAAATTGTCTTGTCATCTTTGCTGCCGCCTTCTACCTTTACACGCGACAGGTCGCTGTTCCACATATTGCTGGCGGTTGTCCTGACTTTATCGAAATCGAAACCGGGTTGTTCCGTATTCATGTTGAGACGGGCGTTTTCGATACTGACAAAAGAGACACCCATCTTAACTTCGATGGCTTCGTTTTCTTCCGTATCATAGGTGAACCACACACCGACATCGTCACCGCTCATTTCACGGTTATACTTGGTATATAGTTTGTATTTGCCTGAATAGACATCCCATTCGGCTTCCACACCTTTCATTTCACGCTGTTTCTTCCAGTATCCCATCGACTTGGGAGCCTTGCTGACCTTCATTACGAAATAGATCGGGAAAACGGCCTGCGGATTATAACAGAAAGTTCCCAGCAACTTGCTTCCTTCAAGCTCTGTTTCGTTGACGATACGAACGGTTGCTCCGGTTTCGTTGGTCAATCCTTCTCCCAGGTTCAGCAGAATATTCCCCTGCCCTTTCGGGAAGGTGAAACGGCTAAGGCCGGTACGCATACTGGCTGTCGCTTCGGTCTTGATACCATATTTTGTCAGGACATTACTATAATAACCGGGATGGGCTACTTCATCCTTATATTTGCTACCATATTCCCGATAATCGACTTTCAGTTCGCCGGCGGTCGGCATCAATAACAGACTACCTAATTCGGGACAACCTACCCCACTCAGGTTTACATGGGCAAAACCTGTCATGTAGTCATTGTCGGCGGAGTATGGAGTGGACCACCATTGGCTGTCTTTATCGAAGCGGTTACTCTCCGATCCCATCACATTGAATGGAGTGACACTCATCATACCCTGGGGACAGATGGCTCCGGGATTAGTAGTCCCGTAGTTGCTGGTCCCGATAAAAGGGTTTACATAATCTACCGGCTGTTGTGCTGCCGCCATCAGGCTACCACACAGCAGGAGGCTCATTACTTGCTTCTTCATTCTCGATTTATTTAGTTAATTAATAATATGCTAATTTGAAAATGTGCCAATATGCCAATGAGATACATATGCATTCATTCTTAGAATCGGCACATTGGCATATTTACCACATTGGTTCATTATTCTTCTTACCATACGACGATCTCATCCACAAAGATGAATCCCTTATTCGCTTCATCAGCTTTCAGACGGACATAGCGGGCTTTCCAGTCTCCCTGGAAGAGATATTCCTGGAAAGAAAGTTCGGGATCTTTATTGGAGATGGTGGTCGGAATAATTCCCTGTGAAGTGAAATTCGTTCCATCTTCTGATGTCAATAACTCGACTGTAGCCGGTTGGAAAACTCCCGGCCCGATCAGTTGCATGAAACGGGCGGATACTTTGTGAATATCGGTAACTTCTTCCATATCGATCACACAATCAAGATCGTTCAGGTAGCCCTGCCAACGACCATCCAGATAGGTCAGCCCTCCCCGATAGCCATCGAGCAGCGCATTCATTCCGCCTGCCATATAACCGGGATACAACTTACTATTATAATGTATAGGCTTGTTGATGGCGCGGTGGTAATCGACTTTCTTCTCGGTCGGGGTTCCTTGCAACTGGCCATTACTGAAAATGGCAGCTTTGATATAAGCTGAATCCTTCACCAGAATCATCCCGTCGTAAACTGTGGAGGAGGCTGTCGGGACAGTACCGTCCGTCGTATAACGGATTTCTGCCGGATACTTTTCGGCATCCAGGTAGACTTCAATCTGTTTGCTGACCGTATCGACCTTCATCGTTACTTCCAGTTCGTCAGAAAGGGTAAATGTATTGATGCCCATCTGCTGTAATTTTGAGATATGAGCATTCATACGGGGTTTGAAGTCATTCCATTCGCGCTTTTCCTGAGGCGACCAGGCTATTTCAGCCAAAGCCAAAGCACGAGGAAACATCATATATTCCAGATGTTGTTCGTTCGGAATATATTCTGTCCAGGTATTGGCCTGTACTCCCATGATGTGTTTACTTTCTTCGGCAGTCAAGGAGTCGACCGGAATCGGATTATAACTATACACTTTCTTGATCGGAGTATATCCGCCGATAGCATAAGGCTGTGTTTTCGGATCTGCCTGGTAGAAGTCAAAATACATATAATTACCCGGTGTCATCACCACGTCATGCCCCATACGGGCAGACTTGATACCACCACTTTCGCCACGCCAGGACATAACGGTAGCCTCCGGAGCAAGGCCACCTTCCAGTATCTCATCCCAGCCGATCAGCTTACGGCCTTTAGAGATCAGATGTTCCTCTGCCTTATGTATCATATAACTTTGCAGTTCATCCACGCTTTTCATGCCATTCTTTTTCATCAAAGCCTGACATTTAGGACAGGTTTTCCAGGCACCTTTACCGGCTTCGTCCCCTCCTATATGGATATACTCGGATGGAAAAAGTTCGATCACTTCATCCAGTACGTCTTCCATAAAGGTAAATGATTTCGGATTACCGATACAGAAATCTCCGTTCTTATAAGGCTGACCGGAACAACTTAACTCCGGATAAGCAAACAGGACCTCTTCCGAATGACCGGGAAATTCGATTTCCGGCAATACATTAATATGTTTAGATGCTGCATAGGCAACGATCGCACGTATATCGTCTTTGGTGTAATAACCGCCATAGGCTCCCGGAGTTCCTTCAGGAAGATATTTGCGGTCTTTTCCATCCCACCACTTCCGCCAGTCGGATTCGGTACGGAAAGCGGCATCCGTAGTCAGTTTAGGATATTTATCCATCTGGATACGCCATCCTCCTGCATCCGTCAGGTGAAGATGCAGATTATTCAACTTATAAAAGGACATCACATCCAGCAACTTGAATACTTCTTCTTTGGGAAAGAAATGACGCGACACATCCAGGTGCATCCCTCGGTACTTGAACCGAGGCTCATCCTGTATGGTGACATAAGGAACTCCCTGGGGAGAAAACAGCTGACGGAGTGTCTGTTCGCCATAGAACAGACCTGTCCCGGTGGCTGCTTTCAGGTCGATACCCTTTTCATTCACTACAAGCTGGTATCCTTCCGGATTTCCACCTATTGACTCATCCACGATAAAGCGGACATTTGCAGGCTTTGCCGTAGAAAAAACAGCAGCACTGTCGACTTTCAAAAAGCCTCCTGAAGCACTAACCTGTGCAGGCAGCGGGATTACATTCAGTTGCACAGTCTCTTTCGGAGAACAGGCAACAAGAAGCAAAGAGCATACTACAGTAACACCCGTCATCGCTATGCGCGATTGTTTTGGCAGTAACATAATAATCAGTTTTTGTGTATTTATTCTTGGTGCGGTAAATATACAAAGAAAAAGGGAAAATCCCGTAAGAGATTTTCCCTTTATATGAGAAGAAAGCCGCACCGTAGATATGAACAAACTCCGTATGACAGGATTTGAGTGCTTTGCCACCTTTGTAATCCGCTGTGCGATGCATGCCCCGAAGAGTGCGGCCCGCCATTAGCGACAAGAGCTTTGTCTCGGAATTAAAAAAAACTGATGAGTTTCCCAATCGAACAAGTGCGGCTAACTCATTTTTCTTATCACAAAGATATGTAAAGCCTTTGAATCTTCCAAACAAAATGTCAACAATTTCCCCTTAAATAATGAATAAAAAAGTAAAGTCTCAGTGTTTCAGAAGGTATGAATTGCAAAAAGCTAACAAAAAAAGGGTCCCGAAACCGGAACCCTTCTCTTATTGACATTTATATATCAATTTACTTTACTTTTGCAACGATAGCTTTGAAAGCTTCCGGATGGTTCATAGCCAGGTCGGCCAACACCTTACGGTTGATTTCAATTCCTGCAGCATGCAAAGCTCCCATCAAACGAGAGTAAGACATACCTTCCAGGCGAGCAGCAGCGTTGATACGCTGGATCCACAATGCGCGGAAGTTACGTTTCTTGTTACGACGGTCACGGAATGCATAAGTCAAACCTTTTTCCCAGGTATTTTTAGCAACGGTCCACACGTTCTTACGTGCACCATAGTAACCACGGGTAAGTTTTAAAATCCGTTTTCTTTTTGCTCTTGAAGCAACATGATTTACTGATCTAGGCATAATTCTAATCTGTTTTGAATGTTAGCGTCATCCTTTATGATGATCTTACTTGCTAAATACATTCGGTTAATAAAAATCTTTGTAAAACTCGCTTAATTTAAGAAGATTACTTCATGCCAAGCATTAGCTTAACACTGTTTACATCAACAGTAGCAACAAGGCCAGTGTGAGTAAGGTTTCTCTTAGCTTTTTTAGTCTTCTTAGTCAAAATGTGACTTTTAAAAGCGTGTTTTCTTTTGATTTTTCCTGTTCCGGTAAGGGCGAACCTCTTTTTGGCACCGGAATTAGTCTTCATCTTAGGCATTTTCCAATTTTGTTTTAATTATTAAACTTGACACCCTCTACGGGCGTTTTTTATTCTTTATTTTCTTCAGCTTCAGATTCTGTCCTCGGCTTCAAAGTTATCACTTTCTTAACCACAGGCTTTGCCGGTCCTGCAGATGCTGGTTTCGGAGCAGCTGCTGTAGCCGATGCACCCGCTTTTTTAGGTGTTAGCATGATGATCATACGTTTACCTTCCAAAACCGGTAGCTGTTCTACTTTACCGTAGTCTTCCAAATCATTGGCAAAACGAAGCAATAAAACTTCACCCTGCTCTTTGAAAAGAATGGAACGTCCTTTAAAGAACACATATGCTTTCACTTTAGAGCCTTCTTCCAGAAATCCTTTAGCATGCTTCAGTTTGAAGTTATAATCATGATCATCTGTCTGAGGTCCGAAACGAATCTCCTTCACAACAACCTTCACAGATTTCGCTTTTTGCTCTTTCTGCCGCTTTTTCTGCTGATAGAGGAATTTCTGATAATCGGTTATTTTACAAACGGGGGGCGCAGCATTGGGTGAAATTTCTACCAGGTCCAATCCCTGATCTTCAGCCATTTTTAATGCCTGAGATGTAGGAAATACACCTTGTTCTACATTGTCACCTACTAAACGAACTTCACGAACACGAATACGTTCGTTGATTCTGTACTGTTCTTTCAGATTGTCATTCTTCATTCAAAAAGATTTATTCTCCTCGTTATTAGTTATTTACTTGTTTTTATTTTGCCAACGATTCATCATGTCCTCTACTTCATCGTTCAAAAGCGCTGCAAAGGTAGCAATTTTCATCGAACCTTTATCACCTTCGCCCTGTTTTCTTACAGAAACTTCATTATTTTCTGCTTCTTTTTCTCCGACGATGAGCATATAAGGAATACGTTTCAATTCATTGTCACGAATCTTACGACCGATTTTTTCATTTCTGTCATCTACCAGAACACGGATATCCTGTTCTTCCAGCTGACGGGCGATGTCCCATGCATATTCATTGAACTTCTCACTGATAGGCATGATACATACCTGATCCGGAGTCAGCCACAACGGGAATTTACCTCCTGTATGTTCGATCAGCACGGCAACGAAACGTTCCATTGAGCCGAACGGTGCACGGTGGATCATTACCGGACGGTGTTTTTTGTTATCTTCACCTGTATATTCCAGCTCGAAACGTTCCGGCAGGTTATAATCTACCTGGATAGTTCCCAACTGCCAACGGCGACCGATAGCATCTTTCACCATAAAGTCGAGTTTCGGACCATAGAAAGCAGCTTCACCATATTCGATCTTCGCTTTCAGGCCTTTTTCCTGACAGGCTTCGATGATAGCGGTTTCAGCTTTTTCCCAGTTCTCTTCCGAACCGATGTATTTATCTCTGTTCACTTTATCACGTAAAGAGATCTGGGCTTCGAAGTTTTCGAAATCGAGCGCTTTAAAAATGATAAAGATAATATCCATTACTTTCAGGAATTCATCCTTCAACTGATCCGGACGGCAGAACAGGTGGGCGTCATCCTGCGTAAAGCCACGTACTCTCGTCAAACCGTGTAACTCACCGCTCTGTTCATAACGGTAAACCGTACCGAACTCTGCGAAACGCAAAGGCAGGTCTTTGTATGAACGTGGGAATGCCTTGAATATCTCACAATGGTGAGGACAGTTCATCGGTTTCAACAGGAATTCTTCGCCTTCCTGCGGAGTATGGATCGGCTGGAATGAATCCTTGCCATATTTTGCATAGTGGCCAGATGTTACATACAGTTGTTTGCCTCCGATATGCGGAGTCATTACCTGCTGGTAACCGTATTTCTTCTGGATACGTTTCAGGAAATCTTCCAGTTTCAAACGCAACTGAGTACCACGGGGCAACCACAATGGCAGACCTGCTCCTACTGCGGTAGAGAATGTGAATAACTCCAGTTCTTTACCGATCTTACGGTGATCACGTTTTTTGGCTTCTTCCAGTAATGCCAGATATTCATCCAACATTTTCTTTTTCGGGAAAGTGATACCATACAGACGAACCAGCTGTTTGCGTTTTTCATCACCACGCCAGTAAGCACCGGCCACGCTCAGAATCTTTACAGCTTTCAGGTAAGATGTGTTAGGTAAATGCGGACCACGACACAAATCTGTGAAAGAGCCTTGTGTATAGGTTGTGATCGTACCGTCTTCCAGTTCACTGATCAACTCAGTTTTATATTCTTCACCTCTGTCACCGAACATTTTCATGGCATCTGCCTTGGTAATGTCCTGACGTTTGATTTCTTCTTTTTTAGCTACCAGTTCCAGCATCTTTGCTTCGATTGCTGCGAAATCACCTTCTTTGATTGTAGCTTCACCCGGATCTACGTCATAGTAGAATCCATTCTCGATAGCCGGACCGATACCGAACTTGATGCCAGGATAAAGTTCCTGCAGTGCTTCAGCCATCAGGTGAGCACTTGAGTGCCAGAAAGCATGTTTACCTTCTTCATCATCCCACTTCAGCAGCTTCACAGTTGAATCCTGCATAATCGGACGAGACAGGTCCCATGTTTCTCCGTTCACACTTGCGGCCAAAACTTCCTGAGCCAAACGGGAACTGATGCTTTCTGCGATCTGCATAGCAGTTGTTCCTTCGGCGTATTCTCTTACGGAATCATCCGGAAATGTAATCTTTATCATAATCTGTTCTCTATAATTCTTTAATTAGCATGCAAATTTAGCATTCTTTTTCGTAAAATGATCTTTTTAGGTCAAAAGATATATGCTTTAAACCCAAAACAGACATGTTTTGTTGGGAAACATGCCTGTTTTGAATCTAAAAAAGCTTATTCAGATCAATTGCTTGTCATACGTTTGATGATACTATAGGCATTGATAATACCTAATTCGCCTGCCTTACTCAGGTCTGCAATACCTTGATTGGCATCACCCAGGGAGAGATGAGCCAGTCCGCGGTTAAAATAAGCCTCTGCAAAATCAGGGTCACGTTTGATCGCCTCATCATAATCCTGTATGGCCGCCCGGAAGTCACGCTGCACACAACGTAAATTTCCACGATTGAAATAAGCATACACAAATCCGGGATTCAAACGGATAACCATATCGTAATCACGTGTAATCAATTCATGTTCGTAAGCCTTCCTTTTATCCTTCACTTCGGCCGATCTAGGATCAGAAGGAGCTTTCGGCTGTGTCGGACTCTGCCCCATCTTAAAGTTCATACTACCCATAGAGGCTGACAAGTCATCGGTTGTAGTAGTCTGGGACATATCATAAACCAATTGTTTGTAACGTACCACTGCACGGTTGAAATAAGCCATCGTATAGGTCGGATCAAGTTCAATAACCTTATTGAAATCTTTGATAGCTTCCGTAAAGTCTTGTACAAGCATATAATCTACTGCACGGCCAAACCACGCATCCGCATTTCCCGGCTGGGCTTCTATCTTCGCGGAATAATCATTGATCGAGGCAAAGTGAACCGAAATCTGATCTTCCGTAAGGGCAGCCTCTTCATTGGTTATACGCAATTTGCGTGATAACACCATACGGGCATTATATTCTTCGATCGTCTTGTCGTAATAGACAATTTTCTTGATCGGATCAATCTTTTCGTAATAAGTCAGGACAAACTGAGGTTCGATATCTACGCGGACATTACGATCCTGCACACGTCCGCGGACATCACTCTGGTATTTACTCCTGCGTTCCTCCTCTTTGTCATACACCACCAGGCGATTGAATTTATTGATGTTTTTATCTGATTTCTCACGCGTATTTTCACCTTTGTCATCCGAAGAAGAAGCATTACTATCCTGTCCTGTCGTATTAGTAGAGGCCATGGCATTTCCACCCTGCGCAGACTGGCGGTCTTTCTTCGAATTGTTTTCCATTTCGATAGCGGTCCAGTAGTCGCGATCGGCACCTACCTGGTCATTCATTTTACGCTTAGCTTCGGAACGGCTGTAATAACCCGGAGTAAAATTTGGATATTGACCTAAAACAACATCGAAGTCCTGAACAGAACCACGGTAGTCACCTGTTTCAAAACGCAGGAGAGCACGGTTATAATAAGCCATATAGTTATCCGGTTCCTGCTGGATCACCACATCGAAGTCTTCGATAGCACGGTTGTTATCGCCTACCTGATAACGGAGGAGTCCCCGGTTAAAGCGGGCAATCAGATTATTTTTATCCATACCGATTACCTGATCGTAATCATCCATCGCACCACGGAGGTCATTCATCTGGTAACGTACCAGACCACGATTGATATAATAGCCACTTTCACGGGTATTCAAGCGGATGGCCTCGTTCAGATCCGCCAAAGCACCTTTCAGATCATTTGTCTGATAAAGCAGGATCGCACGGTTACCATAGGACGGAGCATAATAGGGGTCCATTTCAATAGCCTTATTATAATCGGCAAGCGCTTTTACCGTATCGCCTTTCTCGGTGTACATAGCACCACGGGTCAGGTAATTCATCGAATATTTAGGATGCGCTTTCATCAGCACATCGAAAGTCTTTTCGGCATCATCATAGTCTTTCCGTTGGATATTGGCTACGGCTTTATTAACAAGCATCTGGCGGTCTTCGGGTTTAAATTCAAGACCTTTGTCGTAGTCGGCAATCGCTTCGGCATATTTTTCCTGGCTCTGGCGGGCAATACCGCGGGCATAATAAGCCTGAACCAGAAATGGATTCCGCTGGAGACATAGCGTACAGTCTTCTTCCGCTCCCTTATAATCGTCCAGATTGATCTTGGCAACAGCGCGGTAGAAATAGGGTTCCGCGATCCAAGGTTTTGCTTTAATGACTTGATTGAAATATTGTATCGACAATACGTAATCTTCAAAATACAAGGCATTACGTCCGATAGCCAGAACACGATCCGTATTGATCTGCGCTGACATCGCTAACGAATATGCTACAAACATCAAAAAGAGGAATATTTTTTTCATCAGATTGCCTTAAGTGTTAAAAAGAGGCATGCCAAAAGGTTTCAACAGACTTTTGACACCCCTCTTTATTCAGCGAACAAAAATAAGCAATTCATGTGAATGTTAAAACGGTTCGTAGCAAAAATAATTCTCAACAAACCGTAATCAAGCCAAAAAACTTAAATTGAATGTAAAATGTATCAAATAAAAAGGTTGCACCAGTGTATAAACACTACTGGCACAACCTTTTCGCACGTATTATGAAATAACCAAATTTTACTTCGGCTGTATTTTTACCATCAAATGATCTTTTGCGATCTTATCTCCTTCGGTTACATCCAACTCAGTAATCACTCCGGATACCGGAGCGACGATCCGATTGTACATCTTCATCGCCTGATGAATGAGGAGCAACTGGCCGGCTTCAACTTCCTGCCCTTTTTCCACATAGATCTTCACGACAGTTCCCGGAAGAGTCGAAATCACATCACCGACGAAGGGCTTATGCCACATCTTACGGTTCTTATATTTCTCTGTCAGCAGTGTTTTGTATTTACGGGCAGTAACTACAAAATCTACATATTCGTTTTCTTTATTTTCCATATTTTCAAAAAGTATATGTACGGATTTAATTAGAACGGAGGGATTCCGTGCTTTTTAGCCGGTCTGTATTCCTCTTTCAAAATAGAAAGTTTCAGAGCGTGAAGCAACAACGCACGTGTTTCTTTCGGCTCGATAACAGAATCGATAAATCCTTTCGAAGCTGCCACATAAGGATTAGCGAACTTCTCGATATACTCTTTCACTTTTTCCTGACGCATTGCATTCTGGTCTTCAGCTTCCATGATTTCCTTACGGAAAATAATGTTGGCTGCACCTTCCGGTCCCATAACGGCAATCTCTGCGCTCGGCCATGCAAACATAAAGTCGGCACCCAGGTGACGCGAGTTCATCGCAATGTAACCACCACCGTAAGCCTTACGCAAGATTACTGTGATCTTAGGCACAGTTGCTTCCGAATAAGCATACAATACTTTTGCCCCGTGACGGATCACACCGGCATGCTCCTGGTCTACGCCCGGCAGGTAACCCGGCATATCTTCCAAGGTAATAATAGGAATATTGAATGAGTCGCAGAAACGAATGAAACGGGCTGCTTTGTCGGCACTGTCGCAATCGAGTACGCCGGCCAGCACCATCGGCTGGTTAGCAACGAAACCGACTGTTTCGCCTGCCATACGACCGAAACCGATCACGATATTGGCAGCCCACAGTTCCTGAATTTCCAGGAAGTCGGAATCATCGACGATGCATTTGATAACGTCACGAACATCGTACGGCTGTTTCGGATCAGCAGGAACAACTTCTTCAATGTTCAGCATCGCTGTCGGTTCTTTTGGCTCAGTAGTCTTGGCACGCTGCTGGTTATTCCAGGGGATAAAGCTGACCAGACGTTTAACCTGTTCGAAACAATCCTGTTCGCTCAAGGCATAGAAATGAGCATTACCTGTTGTTTCCGCATGAACACGGGCACCGCCCAGGTCTTCCATAGAGATGTCTTCACCTAAAACAGTCTTGATCACATTCGGACCGGTGATAAACATCTTGGAGATATTTTCAACCACGAACACGAAGTCTGTCAAAGCAGGTGAATAAACAGCACCACCGGCACACGGACCCAGAATCAATGAGATCTGAGGGATAACGCCTGATGCGATTGTATTTCTATAGAATATTTCACCATATCCGGCCAAAGCACCAACACCTTCCTGAATACGTGCACCACCCGAGTCGTTGATACCGATAATCGGACATTTCATCTTCAATGCATGATCCATGATCTTAGTGATCTTACGAGCATGTTGCAAACCCAATGAACCACCGGCTACAGTAAAGTCCTGTGCGTAGATACATACCGGAGCACCGAAAATAGTACCTGTACCTGTAACTACACCATCACCCGGAAAATCTTTCTTATCCATTCCGAAGTCACGGCCATCGTGCTTTACAAACAAATCGTACTCATGAAAAGAGTTCTTGTCCAGCAAGGAAAGAATACGATCACGGGCAGTAAGTTTACCCATCGCGATCTGCTTTTCGATAGCAGCTTCGCCTCCACCCATCTCAACGACGGCTTTCTTCTCCCTGAGGGCCTGAATGTTTTTACTTAAATCTGTCATATTATTTAATAGATTTTTATTATTTACCGACAGCTTTTGCTCTGTATGAACAACGAGCAGTCCCTTTAATAATACTATTTAGTTTTCCTTTATTCAACTGGCGACGGATAGCCGAAACATTGTCGATGAACACGTGACCTTCCAGATGCTCGCATTCGTGCTGTACCACACGGGCAGCAAAACCATCTACCACCTCGTCATGTTCCTCCCAGTTTTCATCAAAATATTTCACCCGGATCTTGCTGGCACGGGACACTTTCTCATGTACGCCAGGAAGGCTCAAACAACCTTCTTCCATAGAAATCTCTTCTTCACTGCTTTCAACGATATCCGGATTAACCATCGCACGCTTGAATCCCTTACATTCAGGGAAATCATCTCCCATCACATCTGCATCGATCACAAGCAAACGAATCGACAACCCAACCTGGGGAGCGGCCAAGCCTACTCCATCGGCATTGTACATCGTATCGAACATATTAGCTACTAACTGCTTTAATTCCGGATAATCCCTGGGTACATCTTCAGCCTCTTTTCTTAACACAGGCTGACCGTATAAGTATACTGGTAAAATCATAAACTATAACTGATATTTTTTATTTTCTAAATATGATTGAAGGATAATAACTGCACTGATCTCATCCACCAGGCCTTTATCCTGTCTTTTTTTCTTCTTCAAACCTCCGTCGAGCATTGCCTTGTGCGCCAGGACAGACGTGAAACGCTCATCATAATATTCAACCGGAATATCCGGAATGGTCCGTTTCAGATGTGTCACGAAAGCCTCTACATATTTCATGTTTTCCGAAGGCTCGTTATTCATCTGTTTCGGCAGACCGACCACGAATAGATCGACCGGTTCTTTTGCCACATAGGCAGATAACCAGGAGACCAATTCCCCACTCGACACCGTTGTCAGACCGTTTGCAATCATCTGCAAAGTGTCTGTAGCTGCTAACCCGGTCCGTTTCCGGCCATAATCAATTGCTAGTATCCTTCCCATCGGCTGCAAAGATAGCACAAATATGCATTTGTATTACACAAATACACAAAAAGTGTGCAATTTATAAGTTTAATAGGCATTCTTTTCACCTTTAGACATGTTCAGAATCGTCACCACGATGATCTTCAGGTCCAGGAAGAACGACCAGTTCTCAATGTACCACACATCCCGTTTCACACGTCCTTCCATCTGTTCGAGCGTCTTGGTTTCTCCCCGATAACCGGTTACCTGCGCCCATCCCGTCACTCCGGGTTTTACCAGATGACGCACCATATATTTATCGATAAGAGCCGAATATTGCTCAGTGTGTTTCAACATATGAGGACGAGGGCCCACTACCGACATCTCCCCTCTTAATACATTGATAAATTGAGGGAACTCATCCAGATTCGTGCGCCGAAGGAAATCTCCGATACGGGTTTTACGCGGATCATCTTTCGCTGCCTGCAATTTATCGGCATCTGCATTGACCCGCATTGTCCGGAATTTATAACACTCAAATTCCTGCCCGTACAAACCGGTACGCTTTTGCTTGAAAAATATAGGTCCCGGAGATGTTGCTTTTATCAATATTCCTATAACGACATAAAGTATCGGATAAATGGTCAGTAAAATACCCAAAGAAAAAAGAATATCAAAAGTTCTCTTTAATGCCCGATTGTAAGCAGCCTGCAAAGGTTCACGGCGAACAGCCAATAATGGAATCGACTCCATTATTTCCATAACAAGACTCTTCTTTATATTCCTGTAAAACTCCGGAACAATATAGAAACGAATCATATGCTTTTCAGCAAAATTCATTATCCGCAATATCTTCTCGTCCTGCGTTCCTGGCAAAGTACAATAGATTTCGTCTATATCATTAGCCAATACATACTTCTCCACTTCATGCGTCATACCCAGGTAATTCGGTAACACACTTTGCAAAGACAGATTATCATCAAAAAACCCCATGATACTGAATCCATAGGAAAGATCATCCTTCATAACCCGGTACAATTCCATACCATTCTTACCTGCTCCTACAATAATAATTCTTTTAAAATTATGTCCTTTTCTACGGTACATCTTTAGTGTAACACGAACAAACACTCTCCAAAGAGCAAAAATTATAACTGTTACAGCAAAATAAACCAGCAGAAATGTAGCCAGGGCATCCCCTATATTCAGAAAGATAAGACAAGTAGCGAACAGAAAAACAAATATAGAGACCAACGCAAAGGCACGCTGTACAATTTTGTCAATAAAAACAACAGCCACATGCAATTGCATGGGAACAAAATAAAGGGCAAAGAAATAACAGAAATTCAATAAGAGAACAACCTCTCTCAAACTATAGGATATAGCTTTTGTATAAAATTCCCCCAACCCATAATAGACAGCGAAGAACAATAGATTTAATACAACTAAATCTCCCATTCCTATCAGCCACTGGATAAGGTAACCATGTTTTTTGTCGAATTCCATAACTGTGTTCTAAAATTCCACAAAAGTAATGAATATTCTGTGCAAAAAAAAGGCTGCACAATAGAATGTGCAGCCTTTTTCAGATATAATTAAAAATAAATTAATTATTAGCAGACATGATAACAACACGGTTCCAGTTGTTTTCGCTGTACGGCTGTTCGTCAGAACCTCTCCATTCGATAGTAATCTGATTAGAGTTGATACCGTATTTATCGATCAATTCTTTAGCAACGGCTTTAGCACGTTTTTCAGAAAGACCCATGTTGTATTTAGAAGTACCTGTGTTCTTATCAGCATAACCGATAACCTTGATCGGAGCATTGTTTGCCTTCATGAATTCAGCAGTGTTGTAAATACTGATCTGCTGGTTTTTATCGATCTTAGAACTATTCAGACGGAAGTATACTACATTGTCAACATAGTTGTTTACAACATTAGTTACAACTTCTTCGCATTCAGGACAAGATTCCGGACGTTTGCTCAATTCATCGTTAGCAGCACGCAATGAGTTGATCTGATTGTTCAGGTCGTTCAACAAAGCGTAATCCATCGGTTCCAATACTTCGAAATCAGTTTTACCCAGTTTGAATGTCAAACCTGCGCTCAGCTGAGCGATACCGTCTGTCAGGTGGAACATGTTAACACGGTTGAACTGTTCGTTCAGCAAAGAACCCTGAACTTCCACGTTCAAATCAACACGTTTGCTCAAACGGAAAGCTGTAAGGATACCTGCATTCAATGTAGGAGATTCTGTTCTAGCATATCCCTGATTTTCGAAACGCTGTGCATAACCGAAACCGACCCAAGGAATCAAACGGAATACTCTTTTTTCATTATAAACTCCCCAGAAATTGGTAACATCCCATAACAAGTCTACATGAGCAGCTGCATATTTGTTGTGCTGCATGATCTCTGCGTTATCACCTACAAATCCGTGTAAAATACCACCGTTCAACTGAGTACGGAAAGCCAGATACGGGTTGAACCACTTACCAAACGAGAACTGAGGCGCAAAATTCAGACGGTTGCCAAAATCTGCTTTATTATTCTGGTCACCCAATAACATACTTGCACCACCGGCTACAGAAATAAACCAATTATCGCCAGCTTTGTTTTTCTTGAAATTTGTCTTATAACCTTTTTCAGTACTAAAACCAACTTGTGGTTTAAATTCCTGTGCTGACACAGAGAAAACAAAACCTGACAATAAAGCTAAAAGTAATACTTTAGTCTTCATATTCATCAACTTTTTAATTAAACAATCAATTACCTTAAATAACGCTCAAATTTAGAGCAAAATTAACTCTTTTTTTAACTAAAACAAAATAAATCTATGTTTTGTTCTTAATTTATTCAAAATAATTCAGAATCTTATATCCACCTTCTTTCAGGTAGGACTCTTTTTTCATCAGCTTAATATCATTCTGCATCATATCCTGAATAAGAGTATCAAGGGTGTATTTCGGTTCCCACCCCAAACGGGTACGGGCCTTCGTAGCATCCCCGATAAGTAAGTCAACCTCGGTCGGACGGAAGTACTGAGGGTCAATACCAACCACCTCTTCACCTATCCGTTCTTTAAACTTTTCGAGATAAGCCTCACCTACTTTCTCTATAAACATTTTTTCGTCAATATAGTTTAATACTGCGACCTCATTAACATTTTCGCCTTTAAAAATGACTTCTACCCCTATTTCTTTAAATGCTTTACTGATAAAATCGCGAATAGTCGTCGTTATTCCGGTAGCAATAACATAATCAGAGGGTTCATCCTGCTGAAGAATCGCATACATGGCACGGACATAATCCTTGGCATGGCCCCAGTCACGTTTGGAAGATAAATTTCCCATATAAACTTTTTCCTGCATACCCAAAGCAATGCGCGAAACGGCACGGGTTACTTTACGGGTAACAAACGTTTCTCCGCGAAGCGGCGACTCATGATTAAACAGAATGCCGTTGGAAGCATGCATTTTATAGGCTTCACGATAGTTTACCGTAATCCAGTAACCATATAGTTTAGCAACAGCATACGGACTTCGGGGATAGAAAGGAGTCGTTTCCTTTTGAGGCACTTCCTGAACCAATCCATATAATTCGGATGTAGAAGCCTGGTAAATACGGGTTTTAGGGATCAGGTTCAGTAAACGTACCGCTTCAAGGATACGCAACACACCCAGACCATCGGCATTCGCCGTATATTCAGGAGTATCGAAACTTACTTTCACATGGCTCATAGCTGCCAGGTTATATATTTCGTCAGGCTGCACCTCACCGATGATACGGGTAAGGTTCAGGCTGTCGGTCAGGTCGCCATAATGAAGGATCAGGTTCCGGTTCTCCACATGAGGGTCCTGATAAAGATGATCGATACGGTCTGTGTTGAACATGGATGAACGACGTTTGATACCATGCACCGTATATCCTTTTTTTACAAGATATTCTGCCAGATAAGCGCCATCCTGTCCTGTAATACCTGTTATTAAAGCTACTTTACTCATTTATACGAATTTATTATTGTTTGTCTAAATACCAGTTGTATAAAAATTCCACCCCTTCGGCAATCTCTATTTTATGATGCCATCCCAAAGCATGCAGTTTACTGACATCCGTCAGTTTGCGCAATGTCCCATCGGGTTTGGAAGCATCAAAAACCAGTTCGCCATCGAAACCGATCTTTTCCTGAATCAGTGTAGCGACTTCTTTTATAGATAACTCTTTTCCCGTACCTATATTTATATGTGTGTTGCGCACTTCATTTCCCTCCGGACGCACATCCTGAAAATCGATATGTTCCATAATATAAACGGAAGCATCTGCCATTTCTTCGCTCCAAAGAAATTCGCGGAGCGGTTTTCCGGTTCCCCACAGCTGTACTTTTCCCGGATAGATACCGTATTTCGCTAAAATAGCCAGGATGTCATTATCCGTTGCATTCCCGGTCACTCCTTCTACAGGACGTGCATTCAAATCTTTGCGCAAAGCCTCCCAATTATCGGTATGAAGACATTTGCCTAAATGAATCTTACGGATCATCGCCGGAAGCACATGTGAAGTCTCCAGATTGAAATTATCGTTCGGACCATACAAATTAGTAGGCATCACTGCGATATAGTTCGTTCCGTATTGCAGGTTATAGCTTTCACACATCTTTATCCCGGCAATCTTTGCGATGGCATAGGGTTCATTGGTATATTCCAACGGAGAAGTGAGCAGGCAATCTTCCGGCATCGGCTGCGGCGCTTCGCCCGGATAAATACAGGTACTGCCTAAAAACAGTAATTTCTTTACATTATTAATATAGGAAGCATGGATCACATTATTCTGGATCATCAGATTTATGTAAATGAAATCTGCGCGATACCGGCTGTTTGCCATAATACCCCCCACATGGGCGGCAGCTAAAAAGACATACTCCGGTTTTTCCGTCGCAAAGAATTCATTGACTGCATACTGATCGGTCAGGTCCAGTTCTGCATGGGTACGCAAAACAAAGTTTGTGTATCCTTTCTGCTGCAAATTCTTCAGGATAGCAGAACCGACCAGGCCACGATGACCGGCTACAAATATTTTACTGTCTTTATTCATTCCTTTATCAACTTCAATAAATATTGACCGTACTGGTTCTTTATCATCGGAGTAGCTGCTTCTTTCAGTTTCTCGTCATCGATCCAACCTTTCCGGTAAGCGATTTCCTCCAGACAAGCCACTTTCAGTCCCTGTCGTTTTTCAATCACCTCCACAAATGTAGAAGCCTCCGAAAGCGAATCGTGCGTACCGGTATCGAGCCAGGCAAAACCGCGTCCTAATAATTGAACTTTCAACTCTCCGTCTTTCAGGAACTCCTGGTTTACGGTTGTGATCTCCAGTTCTCCGCGTGCCGACGGCTTGATTTGTTTTGCCACTTCGACCACTTTATTCGGATAAAAATAGAGTCCGACAACCGCGTAATTCGACTTGGGATTCTTCGGCTTTTCTTCAATGCTCAGCACGTTTCCGTCCGTGTCAAATTCAGCAACGCCATAGCGTTCCGGATCGTTTACGTAGTAACCGAAGACGGTTGCTTTTTGTTCGTTCTCCACATTGTTAACGGCCTCTTTTAACATAGCCGTAAAGCTCTGTCCGTAAAAGATATTGTCGCCTAACACAAGGCAAACCAAGTCATTACCAATGAATTTATCCCCTATGATAAAAGCCTGTGCCAGACCATCGGGCGAAGGTTGTTCGGCATATTCAAAATGCACGCCATAATCCGAACCGTCTCCCAGCAACCGCCGGAACCCGGGTAAGTCCTGCGGGGTAGAAATGATCAGGATTTCCCGTATCCCGGCAAGCATCAATACAGACACGGGATAATAGATCATCGGTTTATCATAAATAGGCAACAATTGCTTGGATACTCCTTTGGTTATTGGATACAAACGGGTTCCGGAACCTCCGGCCAGTACAATTCCTTTCATAAAACAGACTTTTAATTTTACTTAATACGGGGCAAATGTATATAAAATATTTCATTTTGAAGGCATGGAGGAAATACAATCGGCACCCTTAATTTACTTAATCGTGAAACCTTTCTTTCTTACGGTTTGTTACAGTAGAAATAATTTTTAAAGGTAACTTGATATGAATACATTTGACGAAAGAATCAGTTCCGCTGTAAAGAACTGGTGGGTTTCACTTTTACTGGGATTATTATATATCCTGATCGCAATATGCCTGATGTTCACACCGATGGCAAGTTATGTGGCTTTAAGCCTTTTATTCAGCGTCGCCATGTTCGTAAGCGGTACGCTTGAAATCCTTTTTGCCGTGTCGAACCGGAAGCACATTTCGAGCTGGGGCTGGTATCTGGCCGGCGGTATTATCGACCTGATACTGGGTATTTACCTCATGGCCAGTCCGGGACTGAGTATGACCGTACTACCGTTTATTCTGGCGTTCTGGTTGATGTTCAGAGGCTTTTCTTCCACAGGTTATGCTATGGACCTGAAACGGTTCGGAACCGGAAACTGGGGTTGGTATATGGCTTTCGGTATCCTGGCAATCATCTGTAGCATCGCTATCATCTGGCAACCGGGACTGGGCGTATTCACCCTTGTTTATATGATTGCTTATGCACTTCTTATCATCGGCATCTTCCGTGTAATGCTTTCTTTCGAACTAAGAAGCCTGCACAAAAAAGCGACAACTCCGCTACAGTAAAGTTTTTTCCCCACTTGAATGGGGCTTTTTCCCCACTTATATGGGTATTATTCCCCACATATATGGGGCATTTTCCCCACCTATGTCAAAAAGGTGGGGATTTTGTTTCACTAAATATCCCTGTCTGTCATTCTTCCAGCCTTAATCATTTGTTCAATTAAAAAAATAACGTAGTTTTGTAACGCTATAGATACAGAAAAACACATTTGGGATTAAATCTAACTAAAAATAATACTCACAGTGAAAAAGGAAGATGAAGAAAAGGTAAGCGGGCTACCCGAAAATGCCTACAGAGAACTCAAAGAAGGAGAAGTATTTAACCCGATTATGTCACCTCAAAAACAATACAGGGAAGTAACTCCCTGGTCTGTATTCTGGGGACTTGTCATGGCTGTCATATTCAGCGCGGCTGCCGCCTATCTGGGATTGAAGGTCGGACAGGTGTTTGAAGCAGCTATCCCGATTGCCATCATAGCTGTCGGACTGTCGAGCGGTTTCAAACGAAAAAATGCATTGGGAGAAAATGTGATTATCCAATCTATCGGAGCCTGTAGCGGTGTAATCGTAGCCGGAGCTATTTTTACTCTTCCTGCCCTGTATATCCTTCAGGACAAATATCCGGAAATTACCATCAACTTTTTTGAAGTATTCATGAGTTCGCTGCTGGGCGGCATACTCGGCATTCTTCTGTTAATTCCATTCCGGAAATATTTCGTTTCGGATATGCATGGCAAATATCCGTTCCCGGAAGCAACGGCAACCACCCAGGTGCTTGTTTCGGGCGAGAAAGGCGGAAGCCAGGCGAAACCGCTTATTCTGGCAGGTCTGATCGGAGGTTTATACGATTTTATTATTGCCACTTTCGGTTGGTGGAGCGAAACCGTCAGCACACGCATTGTCGGAGTTGGTGAAATGCTGGCCGACAAAGCAAAAGTCGTACTGAAAGTCAATACAGGAGCCGCCGTACTGGGACTCGGTTATATCATCGGATTGAAATATTCCATGATTATCTGTGCCGGTTCATTCCTTGTTTGGTTGGTCATCATCCCGCTGATGTCCGCCATCTTCGGTGCAGACGTACTAACGTTGGGCAACGATGCCATTACAGCCACAGTAGGCAGCATGAGTGCCGAACAAATCTTTACGACCTATGCCCGCCATATCGGTATCGGTGGTATCGCGACGGCCGGAGTTATCGGTATTATCAATTCATGGGGAATTATCCGCGGAGCCGTCGGACTGGCAGCCAAAGAACTGAAAGGGAAAAATACGGAAGCTGACACAGCCACAATACGCACACAGAAAGATTTATCGATGAAGATTATCTCGATTGGTATCTTCGCTACGCTGATTGTTACTTATCTGTTCTTCCATTTCGGAGTATTGGATAACTGGTATTATGCTTTAATAGGGTTGTTGATTGTCGGGATTATTGCCTTCCTGTTCACGACTGTTGCCGCAAATGCCATTGCTATTGTAGGAACAAATCCGGTGTCGGGTATGACGCTGATGACATTAATCTTATCGTCCATCATTCTGGTGGCTGCCGGACTGAAAGGAACGGCCGGTATGGTTTCGGCCCTGATTATCGGAGGTGTTGTCTGTACGGCACTTTCCATGGCAGGCGGTTTCATTACCGACTTGAAGATAGGTTATTGGCTGGGAAGTACGCCTGCTAAACAGCAGACATGGAAATTTCTCGGCACCTTAGTCTCTGCTGCAACAGTTGGCGGTGTAATCCTTATCCTGAACCAGACGTACGGATTTACGACCGGGCAGCTGGCCGCACCGCAGGCTAATGCAATGGCAGCCGTTATCGAACCGCTGATGAGCGGTTCGGGAGCACCCTGGGTACTGTATGGCATCGGTGCCGTACTGGCTATCGTTCTGAACTTCTGTAAAATTCCGGCACTGGCATTCGCATTGGGTATGTTTATCCCGATGGAACTGAACACTCCGCTGCTGATCGGTGGAGCCATCAGCTGGTATGTAGGAAGCCGCAGCAAAGACCAGGCATTGAATACGGCCCGTTTGGAAAAAGGAACATTACTTGCATCCGGTTTCATCGCAGGTGGTGCCTTGATGGGAGTTATCAGCGCAGCTTTACGTTTCGGTGGCATCAACCTGCTGAACGAAAAATGGTTGGAAGGAAACTTTGCCGAACCGCTGGCTGTTGTAATGTATATTGCATTGATGGCTTATCTGGCGATAAGTTCATTGAGCGCGAAAAAAGAATAAGATAAAAAATGGATGCACCGCTAGTTAATGTTGGGATTATGACGGGGAAGGCTCTCTCTTTCGTATTCAATGGAGAATATATCCATACGGAGAGCAGTTCCTTCCTGACGGGAGAACAACGCGCGTTGTTTGTAAACGGAAATATCGTGTATAACGGCAAGCTCTACAAGGAACTTTTCTTTGAACCGGCTTCGCCCCAATCATCGTTTGACCTGAAAGCTGTGACAATCGGAGTGGACTTCCACTGGCAACGCCAGGAAGACCAACGCTTCAAAGGAGCACTGAACCTGGTGGCAACGAATGACGGGATTGTCGTAATCAACAGTATTGACGTTGAAGAATATCTGACAAGCGTGATTTCGTCTGAAATGAGTGCCACAGCATCAAAAGAGTTGTTGAAGGCACACGCCGTAATCTCCCGCAGCTGGCTACTGGCGCAGATAGAAAAGAATTTCCGCCTGGGTAACGCTTCGGAAAAATATGAGAGTTGCCATCGCGACAATAACCAATTAATCCGTTGGTACGACCGCGAAGATCATACCATGTTCGATGTGTGTGCCGACGACCATTGCCAGCGTTACCAAGGCATAACCCGTGCCTCTACCGCAATCGTACAGGAAGCGGTCCACGAAACCCGCGGCGAGATACTGACCGATGGCGAATCCATCTGCGACGCACGTTTCTCTAAATGTTGCGGAGGCGTGACCGAGCAGTTCGAACACTGTTGGGAGCCGGTGCCCCACTCCTATCTGACAGTTGTACGGGACAGTAAAGAAACTTCTTATCCCGACCTGACCGACCCGATTGAAGCGGAAATGTGGATACGTAATTCTCCTAACGCATTTTGCAACACAACAAAGAAAAAGATACTCAGCCAGGTCTTGAACAACTATGATCAGGAAACGATAAATTTCTATCGCTGGAAAGTGTCTTACACCCAGGATGAGCTGTCCGAACTGATTCATCGTAAAAGCGGCATCGACTTTGGCGAAATACAAGACCTGGTACCATTGAAAAGAGGTACTTCCGGACGTATCGAAGAGTTACAGATTGTGGGAACCCGCCGTATTTATACTATCGGCAAAGAACTGGAGATACGGCGCACTTTATCGGAAACCCATCTGTACAGTTCCGCCTTTGTGGTAGACAAAGAAGATATACGCGTTCGTATTCCCCAACGTTTCGTACTGACGGGTGCCGGCTGGGGGCATGGCGTAGGACTTTGCCAGATAGGTGCAGCCGTCATGGGTGAAAAAGGATATGCTTATACAAAAATACTGGAACATTATTTCCGGGGAGCATTCATAGAGAAAAGGTATTAATCTAAAAAGGTCGCTAATCTCACGATAGCGGCCTTTTTTTGTGTTTACCTATCTTTCCGGTTCCTAGTGGAATCCGGTTGTCTTTACTCTCACGAGCTCTAACTGATTACAAAGGAATAAAGAATAAATCAAGAAGACAAACAAAATAGATTAATAAGGATATTTTCCCCACAAAAAAGGGAAAAACACCGATAAAATTCATTAGAACGAACCTGACATACGGTCCACAAACACCCTTATCCGTCCTCTAACGTCCTGCCTGAAAGAAGAAGAAGTTTACATGATATTACATTTTAGCAAATTGTTGTTATCTTTGTATCCGAACGTTCGACAGGGACCAAATACCCTGCTCTACTTAATTAAATACTGGTGAATGAATAGCTATATCATCCTCTCTATAATTGCAATTTACTTTGGCATACTGTTGTTGATTGCCTGGATAACAGGCAGGAAAAGTACAAGTAACGATGCTTTCTTTCTGGGAAACCGTAAATCTCCGTGGTATATTGTATCTATCGGGATGATTGGGACATCGCTTTCCGGCGTCACCTTCGTTTCGGTTCCGGGGATGGTTCGCAGCATAGATATGACTTATATGCAAACGGTTTTCGGATTCTTTTTCGGATATATACTGATTGCCAAAGTGCTGTTACCGCTTTACTATAAATTGAAACTGACTTCTATCTACTCCTATCTGGGTGACCGGATTGGAAAGCGGAGTTATAAAACCGGTGCTTCTTTTTTCCTGCTTTCAAAGATTGTCGGGGCAGCGGCACGGCTTTATCTGGTTGTCCTGATTTTACAGCATTACGTCTTCAGTACCTGGAATATTCCTTTTTGGGTAACTGTTATCATCAGTATTTTTCTGGTTTGGCTATACACCTACCGGAGTGGAATCAAGACTATTATCTGGACGGATACGCTTCAGGCACTTTGCCTGGTTGCCATGCTGGTCGTCATCATCTGGAAGGTAAAAGATGCCATGGAACTGGATATGGGAGGCATGGTGCAAACCCTGACCGAGAATCCTCATTTCCGTATCTTTGAATTCAACGACTGGCACAGCACACAACATTTCGTGAAACAGTTTTTCAGCGGCATCTTTATCACCATCGTCATGACCGGACTCGACCAGGATATGATGCAGAAGAACCTATCCTGCAAAAGCCTGAAAGATGCACAGAAGAATATGTACACCTATGGTTTTGCTTTCACGCCGGTCAATTTTCTGTTCCTGGCATTAGGTGTATTATTGTTGAGCCTGGCTTCGCAAAAGAATATCGAACTGCCGGCCTTAAACGATGATATTCTACCGATGTTCTGCACCTCCGGAATCTTGGGGCATTCCATCCTAATTTTCTTTACAATCGGTATCATTGCAGCCGCTTTTAGTAGTGCCGATTCAGCATTAACGGCTTTGACCACCTCTTTTTGCGTCGATATTCTGGGAGTGGAAAAGGAGGAAGCGAACAAGGCTAAACGCACCCGATTGATGGTTCATTTGCTTATCTCTGCTCTGTTTGCCATAATAATCCTTATCTTTAAGGCCGTAAACAGCCGCAGCGTGATTGATGCAATCTATATGATTGCTTCTTATACCTACGGTCCTTTGCTGGGATTATTTGTCTTTGGCTTGTTCACCAAAAAACAACCGCGTGACAAATATGTTCCTTATATATGTATTCTCTCGCCGCTAATCTGTTTCGCAACGGATTACCTGGTGAAACAACATACAGGCTATGCCTTCGGTTACGAAATGCTGATGCTCAACGGAGCCATCACATTCTTCGGGTTATGGGCGGCCTCAGTCAAACACAAAACAATAAAAGTTTAAGAATATGGAAATCAAAAGTGCAGAATTTGTTATCAGTAACACAGACGTAAAGAAATGCCCCGCAGGAAACTTTCCGGAGTATGCCTTTATCGGGCGAAGCAATGTTGGCAAATCCTCCCTTATCAATATGCTGACAGGCAAGAAAGGTCTGGCAATGACTTCACAGAAACCTGGGAAGACATTGCTTATCAATCATTTTATTATCAACAACAACTGGTTTCTGGTCGACCTTCCCGGATATGGGTTTGCTCAACGGGGAAAAGAAGGAAGACAGAATATCCAGCGGATTATCGAAGATTATATCCTGGAACGTGAGCAGCTAACTAATCTATTCGTCTTAATTGACTGCCGCCATGAAGCACAGAAAATCGACCTGGAGTTTATGGAGTGGCTGGGTGAGAACGGAGTTCCTTTCTCCATCATCTTCACCAAAATAGATAAGATTAGTAAAGGCCGTCTACAAGAAAATCTGAAAGCCTATCAGGAAAAATTACTTGAAACGTGGGAAGAGCTTCCCCCTATCCTACTTTCTTCATCCGAGAAAAAAGACGGGCGGGAAGAAATACTTGATTATATCGATACAATAAATAAAAGTTTAAAAGGGTAGCATTATCCGGGAGCGACATGGTGTCGGTTGCACGGAATCGCCACAATTATACCGGAGCGGATACAATCATCCGCTCTGCAAGGTTGCGCTTCACCAAGTATAGTTGCCGTGCAACCACAGCCTCCTGAATAATTTTTCTTTACTTATCTTATGCCGGTTCCAAAAAAATAAATACATTTGTAATTCATCAAAACCGAAAGGAGTAAAGATATGAAAGCAATGGAATTACAGGGTGAACGCCTGGAACTGTTCAACGAAATCATTAACCTTGACACGGAAAGTATCGAGAAAGTAAAGAAGTATATTAAACGTATCGCATCTAACCGATACAAAATATCCCGTACTACTCAAGTGGATGACATTGACATCATCACTGATGAAGAGATTGAAAATGCTATGCGTCCATTATCTTATGAGGAGAAGATAGAAAGCCTTAGGTTGTCGGAGGCCGATCCTGTTTATTATACACAGGAAGAGATGCGAAAAGCTGTTGCTTCATGGAGAAACCTTTAACTATTAAATGGAAACGTCCAGCAAGGAAGAATGCTAGAGTAACTTATGCCTGGTATAAAAAAGAAATGGGCATTAGAGCTGCCGACAAATTCATAAACAGTATTTTAGATACTGTAAACTTACTGGCATTAAATCCTAATATGGGACAACCGATTGAACTGAATACCGAAACATGTAAAAGAAATTATCGTTCCTTCGTAGAACATAAGAACCATAAAATCATTTACTATGTAGAAAAAAAGACAATCTGTATTGCCAACATTTGGTCTAACAGTCAGAATCCGGAAGATTTTAATGAACAACTAAGATAAAAGGAAGCAGTTTCGCTTCCTTTTTTATCTTATATAGCCTTACAACGCCTCTCTTATCTTCTCCACCATCTCCTTGTACTCCTGTTCCGACAGATAAACTTTCTGCGGATTCATTGTGAATGTTCCTCCGAAATCAGGACCATCTTCATATTTAGGGGCCAGATGAAAATGCAGATGCGACAGCTTATCGGAATAAGCACCGTAATTTATCTTTTGCGGATTGAATACTTTCTGCATGGCACGGGTTACTTTTACGACATCTGCCATAAACGCATTCCGTTCGTCATCGCTCAGCATATTCAAATCGTGCACATGCTCTTTATAGGCAACCAGGCAACGGCCATAATAAGTCTGTTCCTTGAAAAGAAAAAGCCGGGAGACTGATAAAGGAGCTATTTCGATCATCAAATCATCTAAAGTCTGATTGTTCGTGCAATACAAACAATCTTTGGGATCACTTAAATTCATGTTATATCAGATTTATTTATAATGGGCGCTAAAGTAAACATAAAGCCCGGTAAAAACAAGAAACTTTTACCGGGCCTTTCCGAATATTTTAAATCAGCATCTTAGTAACTGATCTTACAACCTATGAAATAACTGCGGGGAATACCCGGACCATAAATATAGCCGGCATCCCGTTTCTCATATTTATCAAAATCATCCTGATAAGAATTAAAGATATTCTGAACACCTGCATTTACCTGCAAAGTAACAGATTTATAAAGAGGAAAATCATACGCCACCTTTACATTCAGGTCGAAGAAGTCCTTCGTTTTCTCTTCCCTGTCTTCCGGAATATAACCGGCCAGGTGCTGAACCAGCATGCTACCGGTATAAGTACCGGTCAACGAAGCCGTCAACCGCTTCACCGGGGTAAATGAAGAAGTGAAATAACCATATACATCCGGCGAACGGAACATCTTTTTCTGAGGTGCCAGATTCTCATTCTCACTCCAACTCTCCGGTTCTTTGTAACGGCTACGCTGGATAGTTGCGCCTGCCTGAATCTGCATCCATGAATAGACAGCTTTTGCCTCCAGGTTTATTCCCATCACACGAGCACCTTTCCCATTACGACGTTCCATCAACAAGTTATTATCATTGTCGCGCCCTATCTCTTCAAGGATGAAGACATTACGCAGGTCTGTGTAAAAACCTTCTACCAGGAAATTAGTCTGCACCGGACCGAAACGACGGTAAAAGTCGGCAGAGGCACTGATACTTTGCGAGTTCTCTTCTTTCAGGTCCGGAGATATCTGGATGATCGCCACATCGCCGCCGACTGCCGTAATATGCAAATCCTCGTCAAAAGCCTGAGGAGCACGGAAACCACTCGAATAAGACAGACGCAGATTTATATCGCTGGTCGGATTAAAACGCACATTGGCACGCGGACTGAATATCGCATGGTCTATCAAATTATGCTTGTCCATCCGTGCACCGATCAGGAAACTCCATTTCTCATTCTTCCATTCGTTTTGCAGGAAAACGCTACCGATATGTACAGTCTGCTCGATCGTGCGGTGATAGCCTAACATCTTATCCTGCAAATCGTCATAGTTATATTCGGCACCTCCCGTAAACTCGGCAGGCATGAAAAGACATTTATCCCATTCATAGGAATACTGCGCTCCTCCGACAAAGGTCATATCCGTTGTGCTGCCATAAGCATTCGGGTTCTTGTCTGCGCCGTAATAACTGTTTCTTTTTGTATGCTGGGCAGAAGTATACACATTCAGACGATGCTTATAATCCTTTGAAAACAAATCGAATTTCAAGCCACCGCCATTGATGTTATGTTCGGTCTGCTCGGCAATATCGGCTTCGTGGGGAGGCAGGTCCAACAGGTTACCGCCACGACGGTATTCATTGATATTATGATATTCGAAAGTCAGCTTCGAATACATGCTTGTTTTCAGGTAAGAACGGAAACCGAGCGTGCGGGCATTCAGTTTGCCCAGTTCGGTATATCCGTCACCGTCATGGTCGTAAGCTCCGCGATAACGGTTCTGTCCGAACATATAAATACCGGCTTTATGGTCGTCCGTCACCAGCGAAGCATTTATCGTTGTGTTATTATCGGGACGGTCGCCGCCAATCATCGTCAGTGAGTGAGAAATCTGTGCCGAATTTCGCAACGGTTCTTTGGTAATGATATTAATCGTACCGGCAATAGCGGAAGAACCGAACAAGGCGGAACCTCCCCCACGCATAATCTCCACACGTTCGATCATATTGGCCGGAATCTGTTCCAAACCGTACACACCCGTCAGAGCACTGAATATCGGACGGCTGTCAACCAATATCTGCGTATAAGGGCCCTCAAGTCCGTTGATACGCACCTGCTGGAACCCACAGTTCTGGCAATTGTTTTCCACACGCACACCAGGCTGGAAGTTCAAACCGTCCGCTAAAGAAGTAGCATGTGTCGTCTCAAATGTTTTTGAATCGAGCACATTCACCAACGAAGGAGCCAGGCGGCGGGTTGTCTCATTACGGTTTGCCGATACGACAACCCCATCCAACGACACCAGGTCTTCCTCCGCCTCAAAATTGATTTCCAGCGTTTTTCCTTTCTTCAAGGTGATAGGTTTCTCTACTGTCTTAAAGCCCAGCGTTTTCATCACCAGGGTATATTTGCCTTCCGGCAGGTTCTTCAGGTAATAATGACCGGTGGCATCGGTCGATGTACCGATTGTCGTTCCTTTCAGAAATACATTAATAAAAGAAAGATGCTCACCCGTTTTCTTGTCCAGTATATGTCCTACGATATTGGCATCCGACGGATTCAGGGCCGGAGCATCATCCGCCCATGCTGCTGTAAAGACACAACACAGGCATAGTATAAGCGTAATTATCTTATTCATTGCGATTTGTTCTGATAAATAGGTAATGTTATAATGTAAAACACGGCACTTTCTAACTCAAAGCCTCCGATGTTTTATACTTTTGACCTGGGTCGAATACATATTTCACCTGGGTCAACTACATGTTTCACCTAGGTCAAAAATGTATTCGACCAGGGTCAAAAGATTAGAAGGACGGTATGTTTATAGTAGAAACACCTATCCTTATCAATAAAAGTCTTACTATTCTTTATCAGAAAACAGGAGGGGCACGAAGGCTAAGCAGCCCTTTGTCTGGGAGTTTATAATCCGGATAGACCGGATATTCTACTATTTCAGCGACTTGCTGTGCATTAAAATTCAGATGTAACGCATGAACAGCCCCATCTTCCACACTAAGAGTCGTCAGTATATGGAATAGCTGTATTTCGGAAAGAGAAGCATGATGATGGCAGGGACCGCCGTTCATCTTTCCGAAAGGGTGAGAATGGACAATCGTCGTGCCATGTTCGATATGGACATGGATAAATAACGTGATACAGCTATAGTAGGCGATAAAAATCACCGGCAGCAGCCATTTCAGATATTTTCTCATCGTTTGTCTCACGCCCTTATTGTTTAGAAGGTGCAAAATTACAAAATATTTTTTATACATTTGCTTATATATTCAATCAAAGCAAACTTTAAAACGACACCATGACAAAAGAACAAATGCTCGAACAATGGACTAGAATCTATGAGCAAGGATACTACAAATGCGCCTTCACCCCGAAAGTATATGAATATCTGGACGAGAAAACCGACCAGGTTCCCGAAACGGTGATGTCGGGCCCAAAGATATATGTTGATTATGACGCCTGGATTATACATGAATTAAACGGGGACAATGCGGAGCTGGCACGCCGCATGCTGGTTATCCTCTCGAAAATACGTCGCGACGGACCTATCCATAAATGGGGAATGAAAGATGATCTGGAGATTTGCCTGCTCATCGGTTACGGTCATGATTTCAGAAACCTGATTAAAGAGTCGGTAACCCGTCACAAAACACAAGGTCCGGAGTTATATGAAACAGCACAGATATTACTGAAATATTGCCCGTCCGAATCGGAAGCATTTGCCGACCTGCTTCTTTCCGATAAACTAAAGGAACTGGAAGAACAGCGAAACAACACCCATGAATTATACCTGGCTTTATATCTGGCCATCCTGTTGCTGGAACAGGATGCGGATAAATATGCCCGCTATCTGCCGGTACTGACTGCTTTGGCTTACAGATATTCCGGTCCGAGTTTCACATTCATCCTGTATTTCTGCTATAAGTTCGCTCCCGAACTAAAAGAGCGTTTACTCCAACTGCTCAAAGAGACTATATCGGCACGGGCCTTGTTCTTCCATCTCAATCCGCATAAGATGCTGGCATTCCTGCAATCGATCGGGGCTCCTTTAGGCATTTATTATTATTTGATTCTGACGGAAGATAATGATGCCGACAAGGCATCCATGTTCCATACCTTATATAAAGAAGATAAAGAACTGTTCATGGAAGTCTACCGGATGCTGGCAAAGACAACTCCCATCCAACAGGCCGCCTACAGCCTTTACCTTTTGTCAATCCTGCTCGAACATGGAGAAGGCACGGAAGAACTGGCAGAAAGTACAGAGTTACAGGCTCACTGCATGCTTAACCTGCTGGGAGAAAACTTAGGTAACACCGATAATTTTATTTCAGCCCTGACGGACGATTCGACACCGCAAGTTACCTGGGAGAATCGTCTGAAGAATTGCGGCAACTTCGGCTGGGGATACGGAAAAAATGCTCCGGCTTTATTGATCGGTGCCCTGGCTCTTCTATACTGTGAGTCGGAACTGGTCCGGCGGTTCATCAACGTGCTGCTGATTCAGGTCCGTACCAGTGCCGCAATAAATAATCCGGTATATCTTACGTACATATTCCTTGAAACACGTAAGAAATGGCTGAACAGTTCTCCAAAGGAAAGCCTTCGGCTATTACTCGACACCACCAGCCGGTTCACCTATGCCGAAGCCTTCAAAGCCTATGCCTATAACCCGAACCGGATGCAGGACGTTCTGGATAAAGAAGATATTATCAGCCACCAGTCTCTGGCACTGGACTTGCTGAACAGCGGCGACCTCTCGATCGAAGAGACACAGAACTGGCTCGACATGATTTACGGAACCTGTAAAATAACGGACGTCCAACCGCTGCTCGGGTTATTATCCAACAAATCGAAGATACTCCGCAAGACTGCCGAAGAGTTGATTAACCTCCATGAAGAAGCAACCCGTCCGTTGCTGGAATCGGGATTATCCAAACTGAAAGGAGATGCCCTGGCAGCCGGTAAACGAATCATCAAACGCTGGGACAACGAACGGAAGTTCGGTGCAGACTTTACCTTTACCAAAGAAAGCGTTGTCGAATACTGCACCGACAACTTCGACAAGGACAATCAGAAATTCATTGCCTGGATACCCGAAGACATGTTCACCGACGTACGCTTTGCCGACATGACCGAAAAAGCGCCCGCCATCGTCACCCGTTATATCCTCTCCGAATATCTCTGTCTGGAAGAGGCCTACAAAGTAAAGGCTTGCGATAAAATAACGGAACAATTACATACTCCGGACTTCCAGCAAATGATGGAGAACATTTATCTGTTCTGGAAAGAGAACGGAGCGGAAGCCAAAAAGAAAATGATTATGGTCCCGTATTGCATCTACGGTTCCGACACACAGATACTCCGCCTCAAAACGCAGTTGAAAGACTGGGCCGAAGCTTCACGCGGTGCTATCGCCGCCTTTGTGGTCAACGCCATCGCCATGAACGGAGGAAGCGTTGCACTGGTCATGATAGACGGCATCTCTGTCAAGTTCCCCAACAATCAGGTCAAAAATGCCGCCAAAGCAGCCTTCTCTTTTGCAGCCAAAGCATTGGAAATACCGGAGGATGAACTCTCCGACAAGATTGTCCCCACCTTGGGCTTCAATAAGGAAGGAGAAAAGATACTTGATTACGGTCCGCGAAACTTCACGATAACCTTGATGCCCGACTTCTCACTTTCTATCTTCGACAACGAAAAACAGAAAGCCATCAAGTCGATGCCTGCTCCCGGAGCCAATGACGACGCAGTGAAAGCGACGGCCGCCAAAAAGGAATTCTCCGAACTGAAGAAACAAATCAAGGCCACCGTACAGTCACAAACCAACCGTTTGGAAAAGGTACTGATGAACGGACGCCGCTGGACAGCCGGCTCCTGGAACACCCTCTTTGTAGAGAACCCGATTATGCATCGTTTTGCAACCGCCCTGATATGGGGTGTGTATGACGGAGACAAACTGACCGGAACGTTTCGTTATATGGAAGACGGCACATTCAATACGGTAGATGAAGAGGAATATACGCTGCCCGAAAAAGCCGCTATCACCCTCGTCCATCCTATCGAACTGGAAGAAGAAGTTCTTGCAGGCTGGAAGGAGCAACTGGATGATTATGAAATTGTGCAGCCCATCCCGCAACTAACCGCTCCCCTAATTGTTTTAGGAGAAAAGGAGACGGACGGAAATAAGATAACCCGTTACAACGGCCTGACCGTCAAGTCAGGAAAGATAAGCGGCATGGCAAAGAAACACAACATGGTTCGCGGAGAGGTATGGGATGCCGGCAGCTACACTTGTTATCATCTGGTAGACAAATACCTGAATATGGCCGCCCTGCTGAACTTCGAATATATGTACATGGGCCAGGAATATAATGACGACGTGACACTCGGAGATGTCATCCTCTACCGCCTGGGAGAAGACCAGACAACCGACGACGAACCGAAAAACAACGCAATCCTCTCGCCCGAAAGTGTTCCGGCCCGCTTCCTGAGCAGTGTATTGGGTATTTTTGATGTATTGAAAGAAGAATAAAAGGATATGAAGAGAAAGCAACAACCGGATTTAGCAGCATTATTCGACAGCTATTGCGAAGCATATACAGCCTCCGACTGGCAGGTTCTGAAAACATTTCAGGAGATGCCGCTCGACGACATAATCCGTAAGAACAAACAGGCAGCATACGATTATTTATATAGTGATGTCGCATTGAAAAAGAGACTGATCTGGTTGAATAAGCTGTTTTCCGATTGCGGCTTGAAAGACTATGAGCAGTTACTGGGATTACTGAAGGAAAACTCCAAACTAATCCGCAGGAACATCGAAAAGATCATCCTTGACAAGGAGAAGAAAACCCGCAATTTACTGGAACAGCTATATCCGGAACTGGACGAGGATTCGCAGAACTGGACCCGGCAGTTATTCAAATACTGGGACAACGCACATGCCTCAGCCAGTAAAATCAAATTCAGAAACAAACAGGCTGTTATCGACTATTGCAGCAAACATATCGAGCTATATTGCACGCAACAAATAGCCTGGTTACCGCAGAAGCCTTATACGAGAATCCATTGGGCAAACGAAACCGATGTAGACGAGTTTGTGCCGCGCCATGTACTCCGCTATGTATTAAGCGAACATATGGCACTCACCCAAATCACCCGGCTGCATGCCTGTGATGCGATTGTCCCTTTCGTCGATGAAAAAGAATGGCAGGCGGCCCTGGAAGAACTGTTCCGGTATTGGTTGGCAGACAGTGCGGAGGCCAACAGGAGGATGCTTCTGCTTCCTTATTGTTTCTACGGGGCAGAATGGCAGATAGCCCAATTAGCCCCCCTGATAAAGTCATGGTCGAAAGCCTCCCGCAAACAACTTGTCGGTCTCACGATGAAGTTGCTGGGATTGAAGGCTAGTCCTAACGCGCTTATCATACTCAACGACTGGATGGAGACTGCTCCCAACGGCATGTACAAACGTGCTGCCTGGGAAGCATTCCGGCAAGCCGCCATCCGGAAAGGCCTGTCGATAGAAGAACTCGCCGACCAAATCATCCCCGACTTCGGTTTTAACCGCCAGGGAGAAAAGAGGGTGGATTATGGCACACGTACTTTCCGGGTAACTTTGATGCCCGACTTCAGCATATCCGTACTTGATCTTGATAAGCAGAAAGTAAGCAAGTCACTTCCCGCCCCTTTAAAGAGCGATGATCGGGAGAAAGCTGAAAATGCCAGAGCCGAACAGGCCAGCCTGAAGAAACGGGTTAAGACGCAGACTAATATTCAGAAAAAACGGCTGGAACAGTCGCTCAAGAACGGACGGACCTGGCCCAAAGAGGCCTGGCTGGCAACTTTTATAGAGAATCCGGTCATGCGGTATATAGCAACCGGACTTATCTGGGGCGTTTATAAGGAAGGGAAACTCCAGGATTCTTTCCGTTACCTGGAAGACGGCACGTTCACAACTGCCGACGAAAAAGAATTCCTTCTCCCGGACAACGCAGTCATTTCCCTCGTGCATCCGATTGACTTGCCCGATGAAACGCTGGCTGACTGGAAAGAGCAACTGGACGATTACGAGCTTATTCCTTTCATTCCCCAACTGAACGCACCGGTCCATCGTCTGACCGAAACGGAAAAGCAGGGAGATACCCTTCTTCGTTATTCAGGGAAAAAAGTCTATCTCAGCAACATTTACGAGTTTGAAACGGCAGATATAACCATCCGGATAGAAAACAACACGCTTCATATCATAGACCGGTCTCTCAATGTGGTGGCACAGCTTTCGTTTGTTTACGAAGAAAGTGATTGTTTCCTGAAAGAGTTATACTTCTCATCCGTGGAAGAAGGGGAAGATATAAACACCATACAGTTGCCCAAAGAGGAAAGGCTACCGTTATCGTCTATCCCCGAACGCTTTATCAGCACTCTGCTGGATATACTGAATCGTGCCTTTCCGCTGAATGAATAATCGAATAAAACAAATACAGCACTTACATATATTATATGGATAACAAAATTCAGAAACCATTGATGGAGATGCGCTATGCCGACGAGCTTGCCGCACTCCGCAAACAAGATACAGGAGCCAAGCCGACAAACTGGCAACTCTCTCCCCGTGCAGTCCGTGCCTTTATCCTCGGTCAAAGCGAACCGATAGAACTGGACGGACGGCTGGTCACCATCACCCCGAAGTTCTTCGGCGACGACGCCCTGGTTGAACGTGCCATTATCACCCTGGCCGGTAACCGGGGATTAATGCTGGTTGGCGAACCGGGCACGGCAAAGACCATGTTAAGCGAACTGCTTTCTGCCGCTATCTGCGGCATCAGTACCAATACAGTACAAGGTACGGCAGGAACCAGCGAAGACAATATCAAATATTCCTGGAACTATGCCCTTTTGCTTGCCAAAGGACCGGTCAAGGAAGCCCTTGTCCCCTCTCCCGTCTATATCGGCATGAAACGGGGAATCATCACACGCTTCGAAGAGATTACCCGCTGCCCGCTGGAAATACAGGACAGCCTGATCAGTATTATGAGCGACCGGGTACTGAATATACCCGAACTGGGAGAAGAAGGGTTGCTCTTCGCCTCATCCGGATTCAATGTGATAGCAACCGCCAATACCCGCGACAAAGGGATTAACGAAATGAGTAGTGCCCTGAAACGCCGTTTCAACTTCGAGACAGTCGAACCGATACGCAGCGTAGCATTGGAAAGCCGCATCATCACCGACCAATGCCAGGGAATGCTGGCTGCCAACGGCTTGGAAATGCCGGTGCAGGAAGAGGTTGTCGACATTCTGGCCTCCACCTTCAACGAACTACGCAACGGAACCTCCTTCGAGAAAGCCAAGATACAGAAGATGTCGGGCGTAATGAGTACAGCCGAGGCCGTATCCGTTTATTACCAGTCCGCCCTGGACGGATATTATTACGGAGACGGAAACGTAAGCATGCGTTCCCTGGTACAAAACCTGTTGGGTGCCGTCATGAAAGAAAACAAAGACGATTTGCCCAAACTAAAAGATTACTTTAACGGCGTAGTCCGGCTGAAAGCCGAAAGACAAGGAGGAAAATGGAAGGAATATTACGACAACCGGACCTGGCTGAAATAGAGCACCTCTTCGCAACCAGTTTCAATATGGACGGACAGGTGGTGTACTTTCCGGTACGTCACCACTCCCCTGCCTGTGCGCTGCATCTGCAACGTACAATCGACAGTTTCCGTCCGGAACTGATCCTGATAGAAGGGCCTTCGGATTCGGCACAACTGTTGCCTTACATAGCCGACGGACAATCGGTCCCGCCTTTTTGCATCTATTACAGTTACGATGACAAGGAGGGAAAAGTAAGTGAAGAAAAAGAGAAGTATCGCGCTTACTATCCATTCCTCTCTTATTCGCCGGAGCTGGTCGCTATCCGTGAAGGGGCACGTCGCAACATACCGACCCGTTTTATAGACCTGCCCTATGCACTTCGACTGATAAATAAAATAGAGGAAGAGCCGCAGACACAGTTCTATTATAATGAGAATAAGGAATACGAAGTAAATACCTATACGGCCATGATTGCCCGCAAAGCCGGTTGTCGCAGCTTTTCGGAATTTTGGGAAAGCCGCTTCGAACTGGATGCCGGAAAAATGAAAACACACGACTTCGTGCGCAATGTTTTTCATCTCGGTTATTTCATGCGGCTGGCAACACCCGGCAACGAAACGTCCCTGAAAGAAGACCGGCAACGGGAAACTTATATGGCAGCAGAAATACGGAAAGCAATCCCCAATCATCAGAAAATACTGGTAGTGGCAGGTGCTTTCCATATCGCCGGCTTAATGGATGAGTTGCAATCAGACCGGAAACAATCGCTGAAATCAGGCAACCCGGAACATGTCGCTTCTTATCTGATGCCTTACACATTTAAGGAAGCCGACAGTAAAAGCGGTTACGCCGCCGGTATGCCCTTCCCAGCTTTCTACCAGGAAGTCTGGGAAAAGATGGAAAAACAAAAGAAAGATCCGTTTGCTTCGACCGTTCTCGAATATATTATAAAGACGGCCCGTTATGCCCGTAAAACACAGATAATCTCCCTGCCCGATGAGATTAATGCCTTGAATATGGCACGTTCGCTGGCTATATTGAGAGGCAAACAGAGTGCCGGCGTATATGAATTGCTGGATGGTGTACGAAGTTGTTTTGTGAAAGGCGACCTGAATGCGACTTCGACTTTCGAAGTGGATTTCCTGTATCGTCTTCTCTCCGGAATGGGTGCCGGAAAGATTGCGGCCAACGATTGCATCCCGCCTGTGGTCCGTGAGTTTCGTTCCTTATGTTCGCTTCACCGGTTAAAGACATCGACTATCGAACGGCAGGAAGTAACGCTCGACATCATTAAGAATCCGGCCCATTACAGGAAAAGCCGTTTCCTTCACCAAATGGAGTTTGTGGAGACAGGTTTCGCCACCCTTCAGTCTGGTCCCGATTATGTGAACCAGAAGAACAAAAACCTGGTACGGGAACAATGGATATGCCGTTATGGCACAGGCGTTGAAACCCGTTTGATTGACCTGTCCGTCTACGGGGCGACACTATCTCAGGTTTGCAACTCGCTTATCGAAAAGAATTTTAAAGACAGCATGACGGCAGAAGAGCTGGGCAAACTGCTCATTTCCGTTCAGGTGATGGGGATAGAAGGCTTTTATACCCGGTATGAAGACACTGTCCGGCTGGTAGTGGAAAGCGAAGGGAATTTTATCAGCCTCTGCAAACTTATCAACAGCCTGTTATACCTCGCCAATATGCAGCAATTGATGGACGGAACTATCCAGCCGGTCATTGCCGGATTGGCACGAACCGCGTTCAATGGAGCAGTCGTACTGATTCCGTCACTGAAAAGCACAACGGAAGAAGAACAGGAAATATGTGAACAGATGCGCAACCTCTACAGTTTCACCATGGATACGAAAGACTGGTTCGATACCGCCGCTTTCCTGTCTGCCGTAGAGAAAATATTGAACGATAGTTTCAGCAACAGCCGCCTCTTCGGCCTCTGCCTTGCTATACATTATAAAGAAGGACAAACCGGACAGGCTGTTTTCTGCCGGCAGATAGCCGCCTACCTCGAAAGCAGCATCACGCATCCTGAGCAGGCGGCCTCCTTTATCTGCGGCCTGTTTCTGATTGCCCGCGATGTGTTATTTACCGACCCGCATATCCTGGAAGCGATAGACCGGGTTATCGCCAATGCCGACCAGGAGACTTTCCTGACTATTCTGCCCAACCTGCGTTATGCCTTCACCGGCTTTCTCCCGGCAGAAGTCAGCCGCCTGGGACAACAGGTTGCGGAATATCATCAGATAACGGAAACCCGCTTAACAGGAAGTATCACTGTTTCGCAACAGGAAATCACCGAAGCTATGCGCCTGGATAAACTGGCGGCAGAAGCACTAAAAACATGGAGAATCATCGAATGGACAAGCACGAAATAGTCAACCGCTGGCGGCTTATATTGGGAGACTTTGCCGAAAACAGCCTGCCCCTCGACCCGGAGAACACTGAACTGGACGGTACGCTTTATTTCCTATACAACCGCGAATATACCGATGAACAGGGAATACGGAACGACTTCCCGAACAGGGGAGGCCGTGGCGGTTCCATGCTGACCGTCCCCGGATGGCTGAAAAAAGTAAAGAAGCTGTTCCCCAGAAAGACCGTCGAAATCATGCAGAAACAGGCTTTGGATAAATACAACCTTACCCAACTGCTGACCGACGAATCTGTCCTGAGCCAACTCGAACCGAATATCGGACTGCTGAAAAATATCCTGACGTTCCGCAACATGATGCCGGAACATGTCAGGAAGCTGGCTTATTCAATCGTGGAACAGGTCATAAAAGAGATTCAAAAGAAGCTGGAAATAAATGTACGCAAAGCCTTCTACGGAAAGAAACTTCCGCATACCAATTCCAGCTACAAAATATTCCGGAACTTCGATTTCAAGCAGACCATCGAAAAGAATCTGAAAAACTACAGCCGCGAACACGGGACAATTATCCCCGACCGCCTGTATTTCAACCAGAACATACGTCGTTACAATCCCTGGCATATCGTCATCCTGGTAGATGAGAGCGGCAGCATGCTCGATTCGGTAATCTATACGGCTGTCATGGCCTCCATCTTTGCCAAAATGCCCTTTCTTTCAGTCAAGCTGGCGATATTCGACACATCGGTCGTCGATTTGAGCGAACATCTCGACGATCCGGTCGGTATCCTGATGAAAGTACAGCTGGGTGGCGGAACGGATATACATAAAGCGCTGGAATATGGAAAGAAACTAATCTCCGCGCCACAAAAAACAATAGTAGTACTGGTAAGCGACCTTTACGACGGGAACAACTATAGTTATATGTTCCGCTCCTGCCGCGACATCATCGAAGCAGGAAGTAAGTTGTTCGTATTGCCGGCACTCGACTACTCCGGTGCCCCCTGTTATGATGTCCGTGCCGCACGGACCATTGCCGGCATGGGTGCCGATGTAGCCGCAATAACCCCTGAAGAGTTAGCAGAATGGATAGGAAAGATTATATCATAAACGGAGACGGATGCCACGCTTCCGCCGGACAGTTCGTCCCTTTTGCCAACGAAGCCTTCCTGGTTACGCTGGCAAACAAAGGTCTATATAAACGTGCCCTGAAAGACCTGGAAACGACCGGACAAATCGCCCTGACGGTTACAGGCAGCCATCTACAGGTCCAACTGGACGACATCACCGTCTGCCTCGCCCCCAATGTATCCCAAAGCACATGCAGCTGTCCTTCCAAAACTGTCTGCAAGCATATCCTGATGGGAATACTTGCCGCAGCCGGTTATGCTGCAACCGCAGAAGACGATAAAGACGCCGTGCCGGAAACGTCTCCGGAGCTGCCATCTTCCGCCCCCTGGGAGAAATTGATAAATGCAGACCTTACGCAACTTCGCAAACAGGCCGGCAAGAAATTGTTCGAAGACACCCTCCGTCTTATCCAGGATGGCTGGACGGCCGACTTCACGGAAGGCGATATGCTGGAAGCCACTATCAACACCGAAAACATCACGGTCTATTTTCCCAAAGAAGACAGCCTGAACCGTTCCGTCTGCAAATGCGGAGAAAACGGATTGTGCAAACATAAACTGATAGCCATCCTGTCATACCTGAGCCGGCAGGGAATACTATCGTCCGACTCCGCCGGCAACCAGCCGGAACTCTCCCTACTGACGGAGGATACGGTAAAAGTCTTACAGGGAGCTTCCCGCTTCATCCTCGGCATATTGGAAAAAGGCCTGATCAGTTGCGGGGAAAACGAGGCGGAAACAGCCATCCAGTATTCCATCCGCCTGGAAACCTGCGGAATCGGAAATCTGGCCCGCTTATTCCGTTCGCTCTCCTCCGATATCGAAAATATGCTTGCCAAACATGTGGGTTTTCAGCCTCTGACAACTTTTGCCACGCTCTCCCGGTTGTATAACACGCTTACCTTACTCTTACGGAATACACAAAACAACGAGATGCTCGGCAAACTGATTGAAGGGACACGCTCGGATTATTATACCACCCCTATCGGCCATTTCACCGGACTGGGCGCTTATCCCTGGCAAACCCGTTCGGGTTATTTCGGAATTACGGCTTATTTCTTCTATCAGGAGAAAGAGAGTATCTGCACGCTGACATCGAGCATGGCTGATTATTATGAACATACCCAGTCACTCGTTACACCGGAAAACCTGAGAAAACAACTCGAGATGCAAAGCTTTTGGGGGAACAGCGCATCACTGGCCCGGTTATCGATATCCACCCTTACATTGCGCAACTTCAAGCTGAACAGGCAAAACCGCCTCTCATCGTCCTCACAGACACAATGTGAGATAGCAGATAAAGTAACAATCGGTCATCTGAATACATTACTTACGGTTCCGGAGTTATCCGATTTATCCATACGTCCGGATCAATGCTACGATTATTTCCGGAAAAAACAACCCGAACAACTGGCTTTAGTCCCTTTCACTCATCTTTCAGAGGTACGGTTCAGCTCCTCCGAACAGAAACTCTATTTCACCATGACTGACGGTCAGACAGAGACGGAAAGTTCCCTAACATACAGCGAACTGAACCGTAATGCCATCCGCAAACTGGAACAACTGGGGCAACCCTATACAGAAAAGAAACAGCGTTACATGGTCTGCCAGAAACGACCGGACACACTGATTCCAATCAGTATTATCACCGCTTCAGAGATTGATAACTTCTACTTCTAACTTTTTAAAAGCGAACACAATGATCATAAAGAATCTCCTTGCCGAACTGGAACTCCAGCTTTCCGACATCGCCTTCTCCGGCTTGCGCAACATGCAACCGGTCACCCTCCAAAAGCTGGAAGACCTCAAACACTGGATGAATGAATTAAATATGTCTGAAGCCATCCGTCTAACAGACCGTTTTATCGATTCGGTCTATGCCTGGCAAGCCGGACAAACAACCCTGGAAACCGTCGCCGCCAATCTATGTGCACTGGAGTTTTATGAAAAGAATATAGCTAACAATTAACTTTGACATCAAAGGTTTTATTCAAAATATTTCCAACTAATTGTAAGCATATCATACTATATATCTAATAATTTGTTACTTTTGTGGGCGATTTTAAAACGTACACAAAATCTACTAATATCATAAGTCTATGGCAAAGATAACAAAAGAGGAAGCACTTCGGTATCATTCCGAAGGCAAACCCGGAAAGATTGAAGTAATTCCAACAAAACCCTATAGTACACAAACAGATTTATCATTGGCCTATTCTCCCGGTGTGGCAGAGCCTTGCCTGGAAATAGAGAAAGAACCGCTTGATGCCTATATATATACATCAAAAGGTAATCTGGTAGCTGTTATCTCCAACGGTACTGCTGTTTTGGGACTGGGTAATATCGGAGCGCTTGCCGGCAAACCGGTTATGGAAGGCAAAGGCCTCCTGTTTAAAATCTTTGCAGGAATCGATGTATTCGATATCGAAGTGGACCAGAAAGATCCCGATAAGTTCATCGAAACCGTAAAAGCAATCGCCCCTACTTTTGGCGGTATCAACCTGGAAGATATCAAAGCGCCCGAATGTTTCCAGATTGAACAGCGACTGAAAGCGGAACTGGATATCCCGGTGATGCACGACGACCAGCACGGTACGGCAATCATTTCCGGTGCCGGTCTGCTCAATGCGCTTGAAATAGCCGGAAAGAAGATTGAAGATGTAAAGATCGTTGTCAACGGTGCAGGTGCCGCTTCCATCTCTTGTACGAAACTGTATGTGATGCTGGGAGCCCGCAAGGAAAACATCATCATGTGCGACAGTAAAGGGGTTATCTCTACGCATCGTACCGATCTGAACGAATCGAAGAAAGAATTTGCTACCACAAGAGATATAAAGACGCTGGAAGAAGCCGTTGTCGGTACAGACGTATTCCTGGGATTGTCTGTTGCCAATGTGCTGACACAAGAGATGGTGCGTTCCATGAACGAAAACCCGATCGTATTCGCTTTGGCTAATCCGAATCCGGAAATTTCATACGCCGATGCAATGGCATCACGCGAAGATATTATTTTCGCAACAGGACGTTCGGACTATCCGAATCAGATCAATAATGTTTTAGGATTCCCGTATATCTTCCGCGGAGCATTGGATACACATGCCAAAGCAATCAACGAAGAGATGAAACTGGCCGCCGTACATGCCATCGCCGAACTGGCAAAAGAACCGGTTCCCGATGTGGTAAATGCAGCGTATAAACTGAAACGTACGACTTTCGGACGCGATTATATCCTGCCGAAAGCGCTCGACCCACGGTTGTTGACACGAGTATCGGTTGCTGTTGCCAAGGCAGCTATCGAGTCGGGTGTCTCACGCAAAACAATCACAGACTGGGAAGGCTATGCCAACCATTTGCGTGAAATGATGGGCTACGATAATAAACTGCTCCGCTCCTTCACCGACATGGCAAAAGCAAATCCGAAACGTGTGGTATTTGCCGAAGCCAACCACGTGAACATGCTGAAAGCGGCCGTAGAAGCCAAAGCTGAAGGAATCTGTTATCCGATCCTGTTAGGCAACGAAGAACGTTTGGAAAAAATTGCTGCCGAAGAAAACCTGAGCCTGGAAGGTATCGAAATCGTCAACCTGCGTCACGACCGCGAAGAAGAACGCCGCGACCGCTACGCCCGTATCCTTTCTGAAAAGAGAGCACGCGAAGGCGTTACTTTCTCGGAAGCACGCGAAAAGATGGTCGGCCGGAACGCTTTCGGTATGATGATGGTGGCAACCGGCGATGCGGATGCATTTATCACAGGTGTTTACAGCCGTTATTCGGAAGTGACAAAGTTGGCGGAAGAAATCATCGGTATCCGTCCGACATACGACCATTTCGGTGCCATGAACATTGTAACTTGCAAAAAGGGTACTTTCTTTATGGCAGATACGCTGATTAACCGTCATCCATCCACAGAAGTCCTGATCGACATTGCCCGCCTGACGCATGATGCGGTGAAGTTCTTCGCGCACGATCCGGTTATCTCGATGGTATCTTATTCAAACTTCGGTTCCGATAAGCAGGGAAGCCCGCTGAAAGTGCACGGCGCTATCGAATACCTTCACAAGAATCACCCGGAAATCGTCGTAGACGGTGAGATGCAGGTAAACTTTGCATTAGACAAGAAGTTGCGCGACGATATGTATCCGTTCAACAAGCTGAAAGGCAAAGATGTAAACACATTGGTATTCCCGAACCTGAGTTCGGCCAACAGTGCTTACAAACTGTTGCTCGAAATGGGTGTCGTAGAAACCATCGGCCCGATCCAGATGGGATTGAACAAACCGATTCACTTCACCGACGTAGAAAGCTCTACCCGCGACATCCTCAACCTGACAACCGTCGCCGTTGTAGATGCAATCGTACAGGAGCAAATTGAAAAAGGAGAATAAGGAGTTTATTCTTTATAAGAGCAGTGTCAAAATACACTAAATGGCACTGCTCTAATCTTCAGGCAATCCCCAGTAACTCCACCTCAAAGATTAATGTTGAAAATGCAGGAATCGGACCGGAAGCCCGGTTTCCATATCCTACTGTATAAGGGATATAAATGATCCATTTATCCCCCACATGCATTTGTTGAAGTGCAATCTGCCATCCTTCGATTACCTGGTTCAGACGGAAAGCCTCCGGGCAGTTGCGTTCGTATGAATTATCAAATTCGCGCCCATTCATCAGAGTCCCCCGATAATGAACGGAAACAACGTTATCCAACCGGGGAGAAACAGTACCGCTCCCCTGCTCCGTTACTTTATATAATATCCCGCCAGCCAGTTTCTTTACACCTTCCTGTGAAGCTATTTCTTCCAGATACCGCAGATTTTGCTCTTTATATTCCTCTTTCCTGTTCTTTGCCATTTTAGCCATTCTTTCTTTTTCACCGGCAAAGATAAATTATTCTTCAAAAAAGGCCTAAACTTCGTTTAAAACGAATGTGAAGTCCGTTTAAAACGAGCTGAAATTCGTTTAAAACGAGTATGGAGCCCATTTAAAACGAGATTTTACTATCCTGTGAAAATTAGTCCTTTATTAAACCAAGAGTGACTTATTTGTGTTTATGTGTAGAATCTAAACAAAAAGTTATGCACATAAGTACATGGTGTTATACTATGCTTTGCCTTTTTCTGCCAATGACGCTGATGGCACAGGCAAAGCATAAGTACCTTGATCACGCATTGCCGGAAGCGTGGCAGGAGAATGACAGTAATTTCCAACAAACCCTACCCGTTGATGACAACTGGTGGAGGAATTTCAATGATCCGGTATTGGATTCCCTGATCGATGTGGCCGTGAAGCAGAACTATTCTGTGCAGATGGCTGCCGATCGTATCGCTATGGCGAAAGCCAACCTGCGCATACAACAGGGCAGTTATTCACCGACGCTGGGACTATCGGCGGGATGGAACCGGCAACAAAGCAGCGGCAACACCAGTAGTTTACCGCAAACAATCACCCAATATGCCGATGCCTCGCTCTCCATGAGTTGGGAAGTCGACGTATTCGGTAGTATCCGTAACCGGGTGAAAGCGCAGAAAGAGAATTTCGCTGCCTCCAAAGAAGAATACAACGCCGTCATGGTATCGCTTTGTGCACAGGTCGCATCGGCCTACATCAATCTGCGTGAATTGCAACAGGAGGTCGATGTAGTCACCCAAAACTGTCTGTCGCAACAGGCTGTAGTCGAAATCACCCAGAAAAGGTATGAAACCGGCCTGGTGTCGAAACTGGATGTGGCACAGGCACAATCCGTATATTACAGTACCAAGGCCTCGCTCCCCATGCTGGAAGCAGGTATCATCCAGTACACGAATGCCCTGGCTGTGCTGATGGGACTGTATCCGCAAGACGTTAAAGGACTGATCGACCATCCGCGTCCCCTGCCCGATTACATCGAAACCGTCGGAGTAGGATTCCCTGCCAACCTGTTACTGCGTCGTCCGGATATCCGTTCTGCCGAACGCCAGGTCAACGCCCAGGCCGCGACATTGGGTGCATCCAAATCCGACTGGTGGCCGCAGGTTTTCGTCAAAGGTTCCATCGGATTCGCTTCTCACGACATCGATAAGATAGCCAACCATAACAGCCTGACATATGAAATCGCACCCGCCATCTCCTGGAATTTCTTCCAGGGAGGCAAACTGGCACAGGCAACCCGCCTGGCAAAAGTCCAGTTAGACGAAACAATCAGGCAGTTCAACGAAACCGTCCTCACCTCCGTACAGGAAGTCGATAACGCGATGAGTTCCTATAAAAACTCCATCAAACAAATCGTCGCCCTCCGCGAAGTAGTCAACCAGGGCCAGCAAACGCTCGACCTCTCACTCGACCTCTATAAACAGGGACTGACACCGTTTCAGAATGTACTGGATGCGCAACGCTCGCTGCTGTCGTATGAGAATCAATTGACACAAGCCAAAGGCCAGTCGCTCGTCTATCTGATTCAGCTCTACCAGGCACTGGGCGGAGGCTGGGACGAAAACGGGTATTAAGAAAGGTTAGTTTACCAAACTAAAAAACACAAATATGAAAACATCTGTCAGAATCGCCCTGATCGCCTTGTCGGTCCTTACGCTGGCATCGTGCAAAGGGAAAAAGCAACCGGCGGAAACAGCCGCCCCTTCCATCAGCGTGGCAACACCGGAAGTAAAAGATATTACGCTGACAAAAGACTATCCCGGTTATCTGAGTTCGGAATTGACCGTCAATCTGGTGGCCCGGGTAAACGGTTATCTCCGGACCTCCCACCTGGTGGCCGGCAGCAAAGTGAAGAAGGGAGAACTCATCTTCGTGATCGAGCCCGACACTTATCAGGATAATGTAACCCAGGCCGAGGCGGCACTTAAAACCTCCAAAGCGCAACTCGACTATGCCCGCAGCAATTACGAGCGGATGAAAGAAGCCGCCAAAAGCGGAGCCGTCAGCCAGATACAGGTATTGCAGGCCCAATCGACCGCACAGGAAATGGAAGCATCCGTCCGTAATTCGGAAGCCGAACTAAATACGGCACGCACCAACCTCAGCTACTGCTATATCCGTGCCCCGTTCGACGGACGAATCACCCGGGCCACTTACGACATCGGCAATTATATCAACGGAGCGGCGCAGCCCGTCACGCTGGCTACCCTTTATAAAGATGACAAAATGTTCGTCAACTTCAATATAGAAGATAACCAGTTTATGAAAATGATGATTACCGCTGCCCAAAACGATTCGACCGTCAAACTGCCGGAAACAATCGCCGTACATCTGGGAGACAACGGACGGCAAAACTACACCGGACAGTTGGATTATTTCTCTCCCAATGTCGACCTGTCGACCGGAACACTGAATGTCCGTGCCAACCTGGATAACAAGGGCGGCGAACTGAAAAGCGGATTATACGTCACCATCACCCTGCCCTACAGCGAAAAACGGGATGCCGTCCTGGTACGCGACGCCTCCATCGGCACCGACCAGCTGGGCAAATATCTTTATATCGTAAACGATTCCAATATCGTACGGTACCGTCATATAGAACCGGGACAGTTGGTAGACGACACCTTACGCCAGGTCGTCAGCGGACTTGAACCGAACGAACGTTACGTCACCACCGCTTTATTGAAAGTGCGTGACGGAATGAGTATTACCCCTATAAAATAAGAACGTCATGGTAAAATTCTTTATAAACAGACCCATCTTTGCCACCGTTCTTGCCCTGATTATCGTGGTTGCGGGATTGGTCACACTCAACGTATTACCCATCGCCCAATATCCGGATATCACACCGCCTACCGTACAGGTTTCAGCAGTCTATCCGGGTGCCGATGCACAGACGGTTTCACAAACCGTCGGACTGCCTATCGAGCAACAGGTGAACGGTGTGGACGGAATGCTTTATATGAGCTCCAACTCTTCCAGTTCGGGCGCTTACTCGCTGACCATCACTTTTGCTGTCGGTACGGACATCGACATGGCTACCGTCATGGTACAAAACCGTGTCAGCATTGCACAAAGCAGTCTGCCGGAAGCAGTAATCGTACAAGGAATCACGACTAAAAAGCAATCATCCAACATCGTGATGATGCTTTCCCTCACTTCCAGGGATTCTCTTTACGACGGACTTTATCTGAGCAACTATGCCAGCCTGAACCTGACCGACCAGCTGGCCCGTCTGCCGGGAGTCGGTTCGGTAAGTGTCATGGGAGCCGGCAACTACAGCATGCGTATCTGGCTCGACCCCGAAGTCATGCGCATCCGCAACCTGACGCCGGATATGGTTTTCCAGGCTATCTCGACACAGAACAGGCAGGTTTCTGCCGGTTACGTAGGCCAGCCAATTGCAGAGGCGAACAATCCTTATCAATACACCCTGACCGTAAAAGGCCGGCTGACTACGCCGGAGGAATTTGGCAATATCATCCTGCGGACAGAGCAAGGCGGTAAAATACTCCGGCTGAAAGATATTGCCCGTATCGAACTGGGCAGTTCCTCCTACAACGTGACTTCACGGTTACGGGGACAACAGGCTGCCGCCATTGCCATCTACCAGCTGCCCGGCTCCAACTCGCTGGAAGTATCCAAAGCTGTACGGGCAAAGATGGAAGAGATTGCCTCCACCCTTCCGCAAGGCGTTGAATACGGCGTTACCCTCGACACGACAGAAGTCATCAACGCTTCTATCGACGAAGTGTTGGTGACTTTCCTGGAGACAACAGCGCTGGTTGTCCTGGTTATTTTCCTTTTCCTCCAGAATTTCCGGGCGGTAATCATTCCCTGCCTCAGTATTCCTGTTTCATTGATAGGAACGCTGGCTGTCATGGGGGCATTGGGATTCTCGGTCAATACATTAACATTATTCGGATTGATCCTGGCGATTGCCATTGTGGTAGACGACGCAATCATTGTCGTCGAGAACTCGTCGCGATACATGGATACCGGGAAGTATACGGCACGCGAAGCGGTAACAAAAGCAATGAGCGAACTCGTCGGGCCGGTTATCGGTGTCGTATTGGTTCTGTTGGCGGTATTTATCCCGACCACTTTTATTGGCGGCATCTCCGGACAGCTTTACAAACAGTTCGCCCTGACGATTGCTGCCGCAACCGTCCTGAGCGGCATCAACTCATTGACATTGACACCGGCACTCTGCGCCCTGTTCCTGCGCGTCACTAACGATCCGAAGTTTGTCGTCTTCAAAGCCTTCAATAAGGTATACGACAAAACACAGAAGATCTACGATGATGTTGTCGACCGCATGTTGAAACATCAGCTGGTCACATTGATAATCTTCCTGATCGTTTCAGCTACGGCAGCCGTCATGTTCATGCGCTGGCCTTCGACCTTCATCCCGGAAGAAGACGACGGATATTTCATTATCTCCAGCCAGTTGCCGCCGGCCTCGAGCCTGCCACGCACTGAAGCCGTCAGCCAGAAAATCAACAAGATACTGGACACTTATCCGGAAGTCAAAACCTATATGGGAATAAACGGTTTCTCTGTGATGGGAGGCGGCGAACTGTCAAATACCGGTACCTATTTTGTCGTACTGAAGAATTGGAGTGAACGAAAAGGGAAAGGTCATACGGCACAAGATGTCGTCACCCGCTTCAACCGGGAAGCCTATGGCATCCAGGAAGCGCAGATATTTGCTTTGGTTCCTCCCGCCATTCCCGGCCTGGGTGCTTCCGGCGGTCTGCAACTGCAACTGGAAGACCGCAAGAGCCTGGGACCGACCGAAATGCAGCATGCCATACAGACATTGCTGGAAACATACCGTACCAAACCTCAACTTCTGAGTTTATCCAGTATGTATCAGGCGAATGTCCCCCAATACCGTCTGAATATCGACCGCGACAAAGTGCAGTTGCTGGGATTACAGTTGAGCGATGTCTTTTCAACCCTCAGCTATTACATGGGAGCCGCCTATGTAAATGACTTTGTCGAGTTCGGGCGTATCTATCAGGTCAAGATTGAAGCCGGCGGACAGGCGCAGAAGGTCATCGATGATGTTATGCGGTTGAGCCTGGAAAACAGTTCCGGCAAGATGGTTCCTTTCTCCGCTTTTACAGAAGCGAAACAACAATTGGGATTGGACCAGATTAACCTGTATAATATGTATTCTTCTGCTTCCATCACTTGTATTGCCAATCCGAAATACAGTTCGGGAGAAGCCATACAGGCGATGGAAGAACTCATACAGGAACAGCTGGGCGACAATTTCGGTTACGAATGGACCTCCGTCGCCTATCAGGAGACCAAAGCCGGCTCGACCACGATGTTGATATTCGGTATGGCTTTACTGGTGGCCTTCCTGGTTCTTTCGGCACAATATGAAAGTTGGACAAGTCCGCTGGCAGCCATCATGGGATTGCCAATCGCCTTGCTGGGAGCCATTCTCGGTTGTTTCATTATGGGAGTGCCCGTCAGCGTCTATACGCAAATCGGGATTATCCTGTTGATAGCCCTCTCCGCAAAGAACGGTATCCTGATTGTCGAATTTGCCCGCGACTACCGTGCCGCCGGTAATCCGATACGCGAAGCGGCCCTCGAAGCCGGACACGTCCGCCTGCGTCCTATCCTGATGACTTCGTTCGCCTTTGTACTCGGAGTCATGCCGTTGTTGTTTGCCACCGGAGCAGGAGCAGCCAGCCGTGTATCATTGGGGGCAGCCGTTGTATTCGGTATGGCCATCAATACGATTTTTGCGACCGCCTTTATCCCCAGCTTCTACGAATGGATGCAAACCTTCCAGGAGAAATGGCTGGACAAAGCCTCTCCCAATAAAACTGCAACTAAAGCCTGATGCAGGTCTTTAGATTATAAAAAGAGGATGCGCCAAAAGGCTGTAACTTTTCGACGCATCCTCTTATCTATTCTGTTGCGGAATGATCACTCAATGTGATCAGAAAGTAATCCCACACATAGAACTGAGTACTTCCACATCCGATTTATAAATGGTATGTTCCCATCGCCGCCCGGCATTGTACTGGTCAAATTCCTTCAACGACAATTTATCTTCATTAAGGGTTCCGACCTGTTCGGGAGACAGGATCTCTGCATAGACGAACGTTCCTTTATCCGGTTCGAGTACAAGCGTATTACGGGGTTGAATGCTCATCGACTTTTCAAAATCATCCAATGCTATAATACGGAATCTTTTCTCCCCGTCTTTATCCGCGATCAGCAAAAGATAGTCTGTTTTATGGGCCGGAGACAAAAAGAGCAGTCCGTCTACCGAATCGATGAATGCCAGTGGAGTATTGGGTTGCGATATTCCTTTTTTCAGATTCGACAGGCCGACCTCGCCATTGGCGAAAACTGCAACCAGGATATCCTCTTTATCTTCCGGATTATACGAGAACAGGACTTTTCCCTCGCCTCCCCAAACACCTATTTTGGGACTGGGAGAACTGGCGATCTTTCCGTTGGCAAACAAAGAAACGAATAAGTGCCCCGGCGTATATCCGTGGTCCGGTTTCTTTATCAGGGGGTTCGTTCGCAAACCGGATGTTTTGCACGCATACGCTTTGTTTTTAGCTTTTCCCTTCTCACTGTCTTTTTTTATCTCGCGCATTGGCGGAAGAACGGTCTCCTCTTTTACTTCTACTTCCGGCAGGAGAAAAATCTCCTGTTGCACATTATTGTCTTGTTGTACCTTAAAAATGTATTCTTTCCGTTCCTCGCTGAAGAATACCGGAAACTCAGGCTTCTTAGGTGTTGAATCCAGTTTCAGTGTACGCCTTTGTTTAACAAACTCGTCCACGTTGCACACCGCCTTTGCCATACTTGAACTGCCTGTTCGGGTATATACAACCCCTTTCACCTTCACCACTTCATTGATCGGCACCACCCTAAAGGCCAATACCATCCTCCCGTCTTCATATTCATAGATCCGGCAACGGATATTTTCCTGATACCGGTTCCGGTCTTCTTCTTTTTCTCCCAACTGGCAAATGATACTTCTGTTGACTTCACGAAGGTAGACATCACTGTCGTTACGGGCAAATTTCAAATCCTCTGCCAACCCGTTCAGATAGCCTTTGTCGTTGACGCCGATATAAAGCGTTCCTCCGTCTGTATTCATGAAAGAGGCTATGACACGGGCCAGGACGACACTCTGATCTTCGCCGGCATTTTTATTGGCATGAATAAAGGCCGATGTCTTAAATTCCTTCTCCATGCCTTCATGCCCGAAGTAGACCGGAACATATGTCTTCTTTTCTTTCCCGGGATCCTTAAAGCCCAGCAGCAAATTGATGCTTTTATAGATAACCTCCTGCAACTCCGTATCTTTCTCCCTCAGAAAACGAACAATACTGAAATAGCGGGCCAATTCCGAAACAAGCGGGTTCTTGTCCTGCATAAAAGAGTTCAAGAGCGAGAAAGAGTCTTTTTCATACAACGTCTGCATCACCCGTATCACCTGCCGGCACTGTTTCAGATTGCGGCCATAACGGTTTATATCCATGAGCTCCATCTTCTTCAGCAGATCGCGGAACTTTTGTATGTTCGCTTCCGAAAAACGGGTATGATAAGGCTCCGTCATCAGCACTTCTACATTATATATATAGTCGGCACAAAGTTGGTAATAACGAGCCAACGCCTGGTTGCCGGTGAAGTTACACAAGAGACTCAATATGTTATATACATTGAACCGTTCGGTAGAATCATCCAGTTCCAAAACCAGCGAATCCACGCAAAAGATCAGTTCGCGCACCAGTTCGATCGTTAATGCCGGGTTATCAGCAAGCGTGCTCTTCACCTCTTTTTCCACTACTTCTTTGCTTTCTTTCATATCGCAAGGAGTAATATTCACATTTTCCAGGCTCAGATCTTTCAGGGCGACGAAAAAAGGGTTATTCTCTTTCTTCTGATCGGTCAATAACACGGAATCGCCGTCTCCTTTATAAATCTCTTTTGTCAGAAATATAAAGAAATCGCGTATATTCTCCAACACGGACCGGTCGAAAGCCGCATGGTCAGGACGAGGCACATGCGACTGCACATTGATCGTATTTTTCAGTTTGTGGGAAAGGAGACCGACATATTCAACCTTAAAGATATCTCCGATCCGGTATTTTTTATGCGAGGTCAAAGCAGTCGTAGCCGTAGCTCCGGACGAAAGCAACCACCAGACTTTCCCGTCACGAACTTCGACTACCTTCCCCTGCAATGCTTTCCGCCGTACACATTCCGGATAAATAAATTCATTGAAATCCTGTATCAGGGATAAAAGAATTTCACCTTTCTCCACTTCTTTTATTTTAGCCTGAAACAATTGGTTGACAGAAAACAGATCGGAAAATCCGGGAATCATGCTATAACAGGAATTGATATAGGCAAAAGGCAAACGGGCTTTCATTCCCTGATAAGTTTTGTCGATTATTTCCGCATACATCGACATCGATTCTTTATTAATCGATAAAATACGAATATTTACCCGCTCGTCAGGCGAAGGATAGACAATCCCCGGAAATTCTTCTTCCGACTTCTTCGCAATAAACGCTTCTTCTTCAGGAAACATCTCGACAACCGGTTTGCTGCCCTGCAAAGAAAGAGGAAAATCTTCCGCCAGTTGCTTCCAGTACAACCTGTAATCTTTTATGGTCTTACAGGCATCGAACGAACAGACCGGTTTATCGAATAAGGCCACAAACAACCTGTTATTCAACACAGATACCCGGTCTTTGCGCCCTTTCCATAAAAGGGAAGCATGGGGCAAATGTGTACTGAGCGTAAAACCATCGTTATCGAGTGTCAGCGTATTCGATACATTGCTATACTGTTGCCACTTAAGTGCCTGCTCAAAAACAGGACAGGCAGCATCTTCAATTGGTATCGTAACGAGTTGTTCCAACATACGCCTTTCATCATAATCACACAAACTGTCCCAGCGGATTTTGCCATTCAGCCGATTCTCTCCGGTTAGCAGCGTATACGATTTATTTTTCAGTACACCGCCATAAACAGAAGGGATACGGGATAAATACCGGCAAATACGTGCAGCGATCACCGCCCGGTCAGAATCGGCAACATCTGCCTCTTTCGATACCAGGTAGAGGAAAGCATGTATTTGTATCGCATTCGTAATAACCGGATGGACAGTGTTCCATTCATCCATGTACCATACTTCGGCAGTCTTATCTTCCACCGCCTGCGCTTTTCTTTTTAACAGGCTGTATAACTCTGCAAGTTCGTTTTTCCCGATTCGCTTGCTTGCTATCAGTTCATTAATCAAACGGACAACCAACATCAAAGCATTCGTCAGAACATCCGTGTCATAGGATAAAAGATATAATATCTGCCGGATTTCTTTTTCTGCATGCCAAAGATTCCCGCTCGCTTTCAACCTGAACAGTATGCTCGCCAGCCGAGATTCGGTCCTTTTATCCAAAATGCATTTACATGCTTCTATTTTCCCTTGCAAATTATCCATCCGCCGAAAGATTTCCTCCCGCTTCTGCTCCACATCATCTTTATAGACAGACTGCAAGTAATCTGATCCTTCACTGATCCACTTAAAAATATCCAAAGCAAGAGTAAACGCTCCGATCGCATTTTTTCTGTCTTTCTGCAAACATTCTGCATGCAGTTCTTCGAAAGCAGCGATTGCCTCTATCCAGGAAACATCATTATTCCGATATAATAGCTGCGCTTTCCTTAATAAAAGATTCGATATATGGTAACTGGACGGACATCTGTTCTTTACAATCCCTATATCCAAAGAGGTGTGAGCTGATATATAATTTACAGTCTTCGTAAAATCAATACGGGTCGATCCTTCCAGTGAAAGATTGTTTTCATATAAAGTGTTTATAGTCAGATCAGTCATATGCGTTATTCTGTTTTTTTAGTTCATATTTTTATTCAAAGCCAACAATTAGGCAAACGCCTTGATTCCTGAAGGCTAAATATACTACAATAATCTGAAAAACCAAATGAGATTGATGATTAATACCAAATCTTTATCAGGCCGGACAACCGTTTGTTGTTTCTCCTGATAAATAACCCTTATCCACGTATCAAAATTACCTATTTGATTTCTGCTGAATAACATTTTACTTTTGTTCAATAATTAAAAACAAAAGCTGTGTCCGTTCGGTTACATTAATATTCAAGGGTAGAATGTCGTCGACTATATACAGATAAAAAATTCATCTATGGAGAACAAGAAACTCACAGCTGCCAACGGTCGTCCCGTAGCAGACAATCAGAACATCCAGACAGTAGGTCCGCGTGGACAAGTGTTGTTACAAGATCCGTGGTTTTTGGAGAAACTGGCCCATTTCGACCGCGAAGTTATTCCCGAAAGACGTATGCATGCCAAAGGCTCCGGAGCATTCGGTACTTTCACCGTCACACATGACATTACAAAGTACACAAAAGCAGCAATCTTCAGTGAAGTAGGCAAGCAGACCGAATGTTTCGTCCGCTTCTCCACTGTTGCCGGCGAACGCGGAGCGGCCGATGCCGAACGTGATATCCGCGGCTTTGCCATGAAGTTTTATACGGAAGAAGGTAACTGGGATTTAGTCGGAAACAATACTCCGGTATTTTTCCTGCGCGACCCGCTGAAGTTTCCCGACCTTAACCACGCCATCAAAAGAGATCCGAAAACGAACATGCGCAGTGCAAACAACAACTGGGATTTCTGGACGTTACTTCCTGAAGCATTGCATCAGGTTACCATCACAATGAGCTCACGTGGAATCCCTTACTCCTATCGTCACATGCATGGATTCGGTAGTCATACGTATAGCTTTATCAATGCAAAGAACGAACGTATCTGGGTGAAATTCCACCTGCGGACATTACAGGGAATCAAGAACCTGACAGACCAGGAAGCAGAAGCAATCATCGCCAAAGACCGCGAGTCGCATCAGCGTGATTTGTTTGAAAGCATTGAAAAGGGAGATTTCCCTAAATGGAAATTCCAGATTCAGTTGATGACGGAAGAGCAGGCAGACAACTATCGTATCAATCCGTTCGACCTGACAAAAGTATGGCCGCACGGTGACTTTCCACTGCAAGACGTGGGCATCCTCGAACTGAACCGTAATCCGGAAAACTATTTCGCCGATGTGGAACAAGCCGCATTCAACCCGATAAATACAGTAGAAGGTATCGGCTTCTCTCCCGACAAGATGCTTCAGGGACGCCTTTTCTCTTACGGCGATGCACAACGCTATCGTCTGGGAGTCAACTCCGAACAAATACCGGTAAACAAACCCCGCTGTCCTTTCCATGCTTATCACCGCGATGGAGCTATGCGTGTAGACGGAAACTATGGTGCCGCAAAAGGATACGAACCGAACAGCTATGGCGAATGGCAGGACTCTCCCGAAAAGAAAGAACCGCCTTTGAAAGCGAACGGCGACATCTATAATTATAACGAACGCGAATACGATGACGATTATTACAGCCAGCCGGGTGCTTTATTCCGCCTGATGCCGCCCGACGAACAGCAGGTGTTATTCGAAAACACCGCCCGCCAGATCGGTGGTGCCGAACTGTTCATCCAGCAACGTCACGTACGCAACTGTTACAAAGCCGATCCAGCTTATGGCAAAGGCGTTGCCGATGCGTTAGGCATCAGTCTGGAAGATGCATTGAAAGAAACAAGATAATTACTTGCTAAGGGGTTCCAGTTTCCTGCCTGGGAAACTGGAGTTCCCTCCGCAGGAAATTACCGGACCTCCAACTCTACTACCTCGCCGATCTCCGGAGCAATCAGGTCCAGTGAGTTTCGGGTAGCTGCTTCAAGTTCATTCTTCAACGGTTCGTCCCAGGGATGACGGGCAAGTGCGTATTTGGAATGATGGACAGTGACGAGCCTTTTCGCTTTCAGATCGCGGGCAGCCTCACCCAGGGCAGTCGGCATCAGATGGATATGTTGCCAATCTTCGTTATATTGTCCGTTTTCCAGAATAGCCAGATCAATGTGCGGATATTGGCGGCCGATTTCTTCAAAATGCGTGTCGTAACCGCCGTCACCTCCTATATAGACCTTACGTGAAGGAGTTTCAAGCAGGAAAGAAGCCCAAAGAGTTTGGTTGGGAGTCAGTCCGCGTCCTGAGAAATGACGGGCAGGCAGGCAATGAACGGTAAAACCATTGTCCAGCAAGGCGTCTTCCTTCCAATCCAGTTCCACCAGATTCTCTTTGTCATATCCCCAACGCTCGAAATGCTCACCTACGCCTAAAGGACAGATAACTTTCCGTACCCGTTCTTTCAACTGCATCACTGTCTGATAATCCAAATGATCCCAGTGGTCGTGGCTAATAACCAGGTAGTCAATCTCCGGCATATCCTCCGGTTTATAAATATCCGTGCCTTTAAACGGCTTGTTGACAAAAGATACGGGCGAAGCCATACAGAAAACCGGGTCGACCAGCACACGCTTTCCCGATAACTGGAGCAGATAAGAAGAGTGACCGAACCAGACCATCCAGTCAGAGTCTTCCGGCAAGGTTTTCAGGTCGGTCTTAATTGCCTGCACAGGTTTATCGGGATAAAGTCTTTCCGGTTTTGAAAACAGGAACTTCCACATAGCCCGTAAGCGCCCACCTTCCGAAGTCACCACTTCCGTGAGACGGTGATTTTGGAATGCCCCATCCCTGTACTGGGGCGAACGTTTGATTTTTTCCAGCCGTTCGCCTTTGGGCAGACGTCCGAAACTCGGCTGGTTGACAAATGCAATACCAGCCACTCCCAATACGATCAGTATACCTATAATTATTCCTGCTACCATACGCCACTTACTCTTTTTAATTAAGTTCATAAACCGAGTTCTTTGTTTTTATTGATGATACAAAAATAGAACAATCCGGCGAGGTCGCTGGTAGACGAATTACAGATATAATTACCATTATTACAGTATCTATCCGTTACTCACCTAATTATATACGGCTAAAGAAATTTTACTTTTTTGTAGGAAACGAAAGAATATGCCAGGTCACCCCGATACTTATCAGGATCAGCAAGATTTTCACCCAAAGATATTCAATAAGGAAAAGAGAAGTAAGAATGGCAGACAGCCACATCACCGCCACCGAGATAATCTTTGAACGTAGCGGGATTGCTTTGTCTACCAGATAATTTCGGATATACGGTCCGAAATAACGGTTATCCATCGCCCGGTTATATAACTTTTCGGAACTACGGATATAAAACCAGCAGGTAAGTAACCAGAAAGGAGTAGTCGGGAGCAACGGAACAAATATGCCGATTGCCCCCAATATCAGGAAGAAAGAACCCAGTGTTATATAGATAATGCGCCTGGTTTCCTTCATTATTATTCTACTGTATAATCACCGATTTGTTTGAAACCGTTGAGGAAATCTTTTATTTCCATCCGTTTCTTTCCGGCCAGCTGCAATGTCTGAAAACGGATATAACCGTCTTCAACAGCCACATCGACATAACTCTTTGCATCCGTACAGATAGTGCCGGTTGCCAGGTCATGCGAAGCCGGACGCTTTTCCGTCTTATACACTTTCAACGCCATGCGGCTTCCGTCCGGAGCAACCAACTCCGTCCATGCAGCAGGATAAGGAGAGAGTCCGCGGACAAAATCATATATCTTCTTCAACGGTTGATTCCAGTTTATCCGGCAGGTTTCCTTAAATATTTTCGGAGCCGGGCGAAGTTCTGCCGGGTCCTTAAAAAACTCTTCCTGGGGAACGGCATCCACTTTTCCTTCCAGCAGCAAGTCCACCGTTTCCGTCACCAGGCCGGCGCCCATAGTCATCAGGGCATCGTGTACGATTCCGACATTATCCGTATCGGCTATCGGTAAATGTTTCTGACGGATAATCTTGCCGGTATCTATTTCATGTGTCAGGAAAAAGGTGGTCGCACCCGTTTCCGTATCGCCATTAATCACCGCCCAGTTGATGGGAGCTGCCCCGCGGTACTGCGGCAGCAAAGACGCATGAAGATTGAATGTCCCGAAACTGGGCATATTCCAGACAACCTCCGGCAGCATGCGAAAGGCGACCACAATCTGCAAATCAGCCTCCAAAGCACGTAACTCAGCGAGGAATGCCTCATCTTTCAACTTCTCCGGCTGCAAGACAGGAAGGTTCTGCGACATGGCATATTCCTTCACCGGGCTTGCTTGCAAGACACTTCCGTGACGTCCGACCGGTTTGTCCGGCATCGTAATCACCCCTACTACATTATATCCGCCTTCGACTAAGGCTTTCAGGCTCTCCACCGCAAAATCGGGAGTGCCCATATATACAATCCGTAACTCTTTTTTTTCCATCTTTTAATCTCCTGAAAAGTTTTCTACCAATACTTCGCGGTATGAATTAAATATCTTCGATTTCGACATAAAGCCGACATAACGCCCTTCTTCATCCACCACGGGAAGGTTCCAGGCCTTTGTATCATCAAAAATACCCATGATTTGCTCCATCGGTGTCCCGATACATATCTTAGCCGGAGCCGACACCATGAACTTGGATACATGGAACCTGTTATATAACTCCGGACGGAACATAATGTTGCGGATATTATCCAGCAACACGATTCCCAGCAAAACGCCCTTTTCATCGACTACCGGGAACGAGTTACGTCCGCTCTTTGCTATCACTTTCACCATATCTCCCAGCGACATTTCCGGAGAAACGACCTGGAAGTCCTTTTCAATCACGCTATCCGTATTCAGCAAAGTCAGTACGGCGCGGTCTTTATGATGGGTCAGCAATTCGCCTTTCTGTGCCAGACGCATCGAATAGATACTGTGAGGCTCGAACATCAGAATCGTCAGGTACGAACTGATGGAAACAATCATCAACGGCAGGAAAAGGTCGTATCCACCGGTAAGTTCCGCAATCAGGAACACACCGGTAAGCGGTGCATGCATGACACCCGACATAATTCCCGCCATCCCCAGCAACGCAAAATTCTTCTCGGAAATATACATGGTGAAAGGGAAATAATTGGAAGCATGCGCAAAAAGGAAACCGGAAATACAGCCCAGATACAAGCTTGGTGCAAAGATACCACCGCATCCCCCGCCGGCATTGGTCGCACTCGAGGCAAACACTTTAGTCAGCAGAATCAGGAACAGGAATACCAGTATTCCCCAGTACGTATCATTCAAATCATAGAACAAACTCTTATCCATTATATGGGAGAACTGCCCGTTCAGCAACGAACCAATCGTGTCGTAACCTTCACCATACAACGGAGGGAAAAGGAAGATAAGCACACTCAGCATAACACCGCCGAGCAGGAACTTCTTCCAGTACACCCCCAACTTGCGGTACATCCCTTCCACCCGGTTCATCACCCGCGTAAAATAAAGGGAAACCAATCCGCAGAAGACGCCCAGCAACAACACGTACGGGATACGTTCTATCTCGAACACTTCTGTCTGCGAGAATTTAAACATCGCTTCCGTCCCCGTAAAAATATAGGAAACCGTCGCCGCCGTCACCGATGAAATCAGCAAAGGCAACACCGACGTCATCGTCAGGTCGAGCAACAAGACCTCGATCACAAAAACCAACCCGGCAATCGGCGCCTTAAAGATACCGGCAATTGCACCTGCCGCACCGCAACCGACCAACAGCATCAACGTCTTCTGCTCCATCCGGAACAGACGTCCTAGATTGGAACCGATAGCCGCTCCCGTCAGCACAATCGGGGCCTCCGCTCCTACCGAACCACCAAACCCGATCGTCACCGAACTGGCAACAATGGAAGTCCAGGTATTATGAGGCTTGATTCGACTTTTACGCTGCGAAATAGCATAGAGGATTTTCGTCACCCCATGGCTGATATCGTCACGCACAATATACTTTACAAACAAACCTGCCAGCAAAATACCGATTACCGGATAAAGCAGGTACAGGTAATTCACCCCGCTCACATCAAAATTTCCGGTAAGCAAATGCTGAATCAGGTGTATCAACTGTTTCAGGATAATCGCAGACGCTGCCGTACATATCCCGACCAGGAAACTGATTACCAGAATAAAATGCTTTTCTTTTATATGCTTGTCCCTCCACAACAGGAACCTGTAAAATAAACCTTCTTTTGCCATTTCAAATACCTTTACCTGTAAATACCGTTCTCACCGTATAAATCAAAATTGTTATATCCAGCACTAACGACATATTTTCATAATATAATATATCATACTTTAAACGCTCTATCATCTTATCGACATCATTGGCATAACCGTATTTCACCATTCCCAATGAAGTAATACCCGGTCTCACATTATGTAACAAATAATAAAAAGGAGCTTTTTTCACAATCTGGTCGATAAAATACTTCCGTTCCGGCCGTGGACCGACGATTGACATATCGCCTTTCAGTACATTCCAGAACTGCGGAAACTCGTCCAGCCGGTATTTCCTCAATATATGGCCGAACGGAGTAATCCGTTTATCCTTCTCCGATGAAAGCAGAGGGCCGTTATCTTCCGCATCCACATACATCGTCCGGAACTTATAGATATAAAAAGGTTTCCCCATATATCCAATCCGTTCCTGGCGGAAAAAGACCGGTCCCGGCGAATCTTTCTTCACCCGCCAGGCTATATAAAGGTACATCGGCGAGAGTATCAGCAAGACCAGTACAGAGACCACCTTATCCATCACAAACTTTATATTCTTTTCCACCGCTGACAGGTTATTCTCCGTCACATTTACCAGCGGAATCCCACGGATTGTCTTTATCTTCACCTGCGACAACATGCTCAACTTATCCGCCAGCACCTTGATCGGCAGTTTATAATGATAAAGCGAATACAAAATCGTCAACAGTTTTTTGTTGTCCTCCGTTTCGGCAGCCAGTACCAGTTCATCAATTTTCTTATCTGCCACAACCGAAGCTAATCCGGATAAAGTTCCGGCAACCAGCTCTTTCTCCACTTCCACCGGAGTCGCATCGTCTTCGGGAATAAAACCTGAAATATGGTATCCCATCCGGTACAAATCACCCGCAATGCGGACCGCTTTCTTCCCGGCACCGATAATAAGTACGTTCATTGCCAACTCCCGGCTCTTAATCTTCCGCAAACCGCTCTGTGTAATTGCCAGGCGGGGAATATACGTCAGAAAAAACTGCAATCCGAGAAGGACAAAGAACAACTCATAATAAATATGGAAAGAGCGAGGCAAATCATTCAGCACCACAACAAAGAATATAAATACCACTCCGATTAATGTCGTCACGAACGTAGAGAATAACTCCGTCAGCCTAGACTTACCGAATGGTTTGTTGTAGTAACCCGAAAAATAATATAAGATCAGCCAAAAGAACGGAACGAACAACTGTCCTTTCAGCACCTGCATATACCCCAGATAACTGGTAAAGGAAGTAGCGCCCTCATATACTGCCAATTCTTCATAGCGCAACCAGTTAAATAAAAACCAGGCTACGGCTGCCGATATAAAATCCGATAATATGTATTTTGCGGCCTCTCTGCTTCTCTTCATTATTATCTAATCACCTGAATAAGACCTCCGGCACCCAATTTAATGATGTTCGACGGTTGTGCCTTGCTCATATCATCCTGGCGGTAGGAAACGATGTAATCCACACCATTCTTTATTACCTCGGACACTTCAGAGAAATTGGCCGGAGACAATTCCCCGCTCACATTGGCAGAAGTAGAGACCAACGGTTTACGGAAACGCTCACATAACTTATGGGAAAATTCTTCATTAGTAATACGGATACCTACACTGCCATCGTCAGCCAGCAGATTCTTTGCCAGGTTCTTCGCATTCGAATAAATAATAGTCAGCGGCTTATCCGCTACTTCTATCAAATCCCAGGCAATATCCGGAATATCGTTCACGTACATATTTAATTTGGCAGAACTATCCATAAGAACCAGCATAGCCTTATTGTCTGCTCTTCTCTTTAACTCGTACACACGCTGTACGGCATCCTCGTTGGTCGCATCGCAACCGATCCCCCAGATAGTATCTGTCGGATAAAGGATTATACCCCCTGCCTGCATTACTTCACAAGCTTTTTTTATATCTTCCGTCATTGTTTTTAATAATATTGTGACAAATGTACAAATGATTCGTGTACTTATAAAAAAATAATAACAAAAAAACTATTTTTGCGAGCTCATACTTTTTATCCATTTTAAATTCCTAACTTTACGGATTGAAACTACAGGGAATCTTTTCCCCGCCCTTGTAAGAAAACTATGTTTCATACTAATGAAACAAATGTTTCTCCTAGGTGAAACTATAGTTTCATAGGCATGAAACAAATGTTCCAATATAAAGGGACAAGGACAAACTGCCGGACACTGGGCTGCTAGCCTACGAGAAAAAATAAAAAGAAAAAAACAATATATAATGATTAACAAATGGAATTTTCAAACCCCGACAGAAGAAGAATTACATAAGAGAGATGCGCTGGCGGCCGAAATCGGTTTCAGCCCGGTCATCTGTCTCCTGCTTGTTCAGAGAGGGATTACGACGGCTGAAGAAGCCAGAAAATTCTTTAAACCCAATCTGAACGATCTGCATGACCCGTTCCTGATGCCGGATATGGATAAAGCGGTGAAACGATTGAACAGAGCCTTGGGCAATAAAGAAAAGATTCTGGTTTACGGCGACTACGATGTAGACGGCACGACTGCCGTATCGCTTGTGTATAAGTATTTAAGACCCTATTCATCGACGTTGGATTATTACATTCCCGACCGCTATGACGAAGGGTACGGTATTTCTTATAAAGGGATTGATTATGCCTCCGACAACGGAGTCACATTAATTATTTCGCTCGACTGCGGAATCAAAGCAATCGAAAAGATTGAGTATGCAAAGACAAAAGGCATTGACTTTATAATCTGTGACCATCACATGCCGGATGATACATTGCCCGATGCCGTTGCGGTGTTGGATGCTAAACGCGTAGATTCCATCTATCCGTACGAGCATCTGTCCGGTTGTGGCGTAGGCTTCAAATTTATGCAGGCTTTTGCCAAAAGCAATAACTTTCCTTTCTCCGAACTGGAGAAATTACTGGAACTGACGGCTGTCAGCATTGCTTCCGATATCGTGCCTATTACGGGAGAAAACCGTATCCTGGCTTATTACGGACTAAAGCAGTTGAACAGTAATCCCAGCCTGGGACTGAAAGGTATCATCGACATCTGCGGACTTACCGGGAAAGAGATAACCATCAGCGACATCGTTTTCAAGATCGGTCCGCGCATCAATGCTTCCGGACGGATGATGAACGGAAAAGAAGCGGTCGACCTGTTGCTCGCCAAAGATGTAGAGTCAGCCCGTGAGAAGAGTGAAAACATCAACCAATACAATGACGAACGACGCGAACTCGATAAAAAGATAACCGACGAGGCAAACGCTATCATCGATGAATTCGCCAATATGGAAGACCGGAAAGCAATAATCGTTTACAATCCTGGCTGGCATAAAGGAGTTATCGGAATCGTTGCGTCGCGACTGACAGAGAAATATTACCGTCCGGCAGTTGTGCTGACCAAATCATCCGAACTGATCACCGGTTCTGCCCGCTCGGTTACCGGTTTCGACATTTATAAGGCAATAGAGAACTGCCGTGACTTGCTGGAAAACTTCGGGGGACATACCTATGCCGCCGGCCTTTCCCTGAAAGAAGAAAATCTGGATGAATTTACCGAACGTTTCCTGAAGCTGGCTGCCGACGAGATTATCCCCGAACAGATGATCCCGCAAATCGACATCGACGCCGTTCTCGACCTGAAAGACATCAATACCAAGTTCATGAGCGAACTGAAAAAGATGAATCCTTTCGGTCCGGACAACCAGAAACCGGTATTTTGCTCGCTGAACGTGAAAGATTACGGGACAAGCAAGCTGGTCGGCAAAGAACTGGAACATATCAAGCTGGAACTGATAGACGACAAATCGAACACGCCCATCCATGGCATCGCTTTCGGAATGCATCAGCACAGCCCGCATATTAAAGGGATGAAACCTTTTAATATCTGCTATACGATTGAAGAGAATACATATAACGGTAACACGACCTTGCAACTCATGGTTAAAGACATAAAGGTCGATGACATATGAAGGGAACCGGTGGACGTCTACCATAAGATATTAGAAAAGTATTGGGGATACCCTGCTTTTCGTCCTTTACAGGAAGATATTATTCACTCCGTTTGTGAGGGGAAAGATACACTCGGGCTAATGCCGACAGGGGGAGGTAAGTCGATTACCTTCCAGGTTCCGGCTTTGGCAATGGAAGGAATATGTATTGTCGTAACCCCGCTGATCGCTCTGATGAAGGACCAGGTGGATAACCTGCGCCGGTTGGGGATAAAAGCTACTGCCGTCTATTCGGGCATGACCCGCCAGGAGATTATCGCCCAGCTGGAAAACTGTATCTTCGGTGATTATAAATTCCTGTACGTTTCGCCTGAACGGTTAGGGACCGATATATTCAAAAGCAAGCTACAGGCAATGAATGTCTGTCTGCTGGTTATCGACGAAAGCCATTGCATTTCGCAATGGGGATACGACTTCCGTCCTTCTTACCTGAGCATCGCCGATATCCGGGAAGAACTTCCCGGTGTGCCGGTTCTTGCTCTGACGGCAACAGCGACTCCGGAGGTAGTGAATGATATCCAGGAACGGCTACATTTCAGAGAAAAGAATGTATTCCGGAAAAGTTTCGTCCGGAAGAACCTGTCCTATATCGTTCGCCAGACGGAAGATAAGATAAATTCATTAATATACATTCTGGGAAAAGTTCCCGGAACGGCTATTGTCTATGTGCGCAACCGGAAACGGACGAAAGAAATAGCAGTCCTGCTTCAGCAAGCCGGCATATCGGCCGATTTCTTTCATGCCGGCCTCAACCGCGACGACAAAAACCTTCGCCAAAGCCGTTGGAAGAATAACGAGTGTCGGGTAATTGTCTCAACCAATGCATTCGGGATGGGTATCGACAAGCCGGACGTACGCCTGGTAGTTCACATGGATATGCCCGGATCGCTGGAAGAGTATTATCAGGAAGCCGGACGAGCCGGACGGGATGAACAGAGGGCTTACGCTGTCGCTTTGTGTTCCAATATAGATTGTACAAAGTTGAAGAAACGGCTGGCCGATGAATTTCCGGACAGGGATTTTATCAGTCGGGTGTACGATGCTTTAGGTAATTATTATCAGATAGCAATGGGTTTCGGACTGGATACAGTACACGACTTCTCCCTGGTCGATTTCTGTACAGCCTATAAGTTTTCGCACCTACAAGCACATCATGCCCTTAAGATACTTGAACTGGCAGGCTACATAGAATATACGGAAGAACAGGAAAATGCTTCTCGTCTGGTATTTACCGCCACACGTGACGAGCTTTACAAATACCTGCATCAGGATAAAAAGACGGACGAGGTTATACAAACGATACTCCGTTCCTACACCGGTTTGTTTTCGGATTACGTATATATTAATGAAGGGCTGATCTCTACCCGTACCGGACTGAGTCAGCAGGAAATTTATGAAGTGCTGGTCGGACTTTCCAAATACCGGATTGTCAATTACATCCCTCATAAGAAAACACCTCTCATTATCTATACCCGTACCCGGGAGGAGATTAAATATCTGTCTATTCCCCGTTCGGCTTACGAAGAGCGTAAAGAACGTTTTGAAAGCCGTATCAACCGGGTCATGGAATACATCAACGAAAACCGGATATGCCGGAGCCGGATGCTGATTTCTTACTTCGGTGAAAAAGGAACTTCCGATTGCGGTTGTTGCGATGTATGTCTGGCAAAAAACGATTCGGGCCTGAACAACCATACGTTCAATACCATCCGTGACGCATTGAAGGAGGCTCTGACCGACGGTCCGCAGGAGGCTAAGAAACTGACGGAGAACCTACCTTTTCCCGCCGACAAGATCATCACCGTAATCCGCTACCTGGCCGATCACGATGAACATTTTTCGCTGGAAGATGGAATAATAAGCCTTACAAAAATGAACACTATGTCCGATAACGAACAGTAAAAAGTATATCCATAGACTGAACGACAGGCATTTACCTTTATGGCACAGACTTTGTTATTATAGATTCCAAACAATAATAACAAAGTCTTTTATGTATAAGGTCTATCTCAAACAGGCTATGCAGATGCTAAGGCAAAACAAGTTTTTCAGCATCATTTATATAACCGGTACCGGTCTGGCCATTACGATGGTCATGATACTGGCTATACTATATTATTTCCGGACTGGAAATATCGCACCGGAAATCAACCGTGACCGGATGTTAGTCATACAACACGGAAAAATTCTAAATAAAACAGAAGGCCAGGGAAACGGGAGTAGCCGGCTTTCTTATCCGACCATCAAAGAATGCTTTTATTCAATGCAGACTCCGGAGGCTGTCACTGCCATCCTCCCGATCGGAGAACAGACCGAATTCATACAAACCCCGGGAAGTGATGAAGTATACAACGGACTTGTCATGGGTACGGATGTTGCATTCTGGAAAATATTCCAGTTCAGATTCCTTGCCGGAAAACCTTATACGGAAGAAGAGTTTACCTCCGGAATCAGAAAAGCCGTCGTGAGCGAATCACTGGCACGCAGGCTGTTCAATACATCGGATGCAACAGGTAAAACATTTCTACTGAACTTTGAAGAATACCAAGTCTCCGGTGTCGTAGAAGATGTACCTTCCATAGCACAATTCTGTTACGCTGAAATGTGGATACCTTTCACCAACCGTCCTTCACAGATACAGGGAAGTAAATGGTGTGATTTTATCTTAGGTCATATGCAGCTTTATATCCTGGCAAAGAAACCGGGCGACTTTGACGCTATCCGCCGGGAAGCCGAAGAAAATTGCCGGCGCTACAGTGCAAATATTCCACAATACAATTTTGTACTAAACGAACAACCTGACACCGTTCTACGTGCCTGGTTACGCACAGATTCTTTCGCCAGTCCGAAATTCATGAAACTCTTTATACAAATCTTCTCAGTAATATTCCTTCTGCTGTTGGTCCCTTCCATCAATCTGACGGGAATGACTGCATCACGCATGAAAAAGCGCATGGAAGAATTAGGTATCCGTAAAGCGTTCGGAGCCCAGAACAGAACATTGCTTTTGCAGATATTATATGAAAACCTGCTGCTCACATTATTAGGCGGACTGATCGGATTATTGATCTCCTACGGATTGATCTTTATGCTAAAAGGGTGGTTACTGGGAAATTACGACTGGGACGGCAGTTCACTCACCGCCTCTATCGATCTTTCTCCCGGCATGCTGATCAACCCCGCAATTTTCGGATATACGCTGATCTTCTGCCTGATTTTAAACCTGATGTCTGCTCTCGTTCCTGCCTGGCGTGCACTCAGACGTCCCATTGTCGATGCTTTAAACGATAAATAACAAGAATCATGATACATCATCTTTTAAAACTTTTATGGAAACAACGCCGGCAAAATGCCTGGATTGTAGCTGAATTATTCCTGGTATTCATTCTCTTATGGTATATCATGGACTACTTCACAACGATCGGATATGCCAATTCAGTCGATAGTGCTTACGATATAAAAGACACTTACCAGGTACGGCTCACGACTGTGCCGCAAAGTAGTCCCAACTATATTCACCATGAAAACACGGAAGAGGCAGCTGCCCTATACCTATCTATTATAGAACGTATCCGGCAATATCCACAGGTAGAAGAGGTTTGCCTGACACAAAATAGTAGTCCTTATAACCCCAGTTATATGGATAACCAAATGGGAAAAGACAGTTCGAAAATGGTGCAGTTCCAATATTTACCGGTTACTCCTTCCTATTTCGATGTATTCAGAGTCCGCCCCTTGAACGAAGATGACCGATCTTCTTTAAAAGATGCTTTGACCGAAAAGAACATTGTCATTTCCCGTAAACTGGCTGAAGAACTTTTCCCCGGAGAACAGGCTAAAGGACGTTCTATTTACATGAAGAATGACAATTCATTCCGCATAGGAGGTGTTTGCGGGATATTAAAACGTGACGATTACAGCCGGGAAGAAAGAGCGGCATATTTTATGTTACCAACTTCCTATTTCAAAGAATGGAATGAGCAACAACTCGCCTGGTCGTTAGAAATCAGTATACGGGTAAAACCCGGGCTCAACAAACAAAAATTCATAGAAGATTTCCAACGGGATATAAGGGAACAGATAAATATCGGTAATTTCATACTTTCCAGAGTCGACTCTTACGACGACCTGAGAAACAGACTTTATCTTACAAACGGAGTGACGGATGCCATCCGTTACCGGATAGCCTTTATGGCATTCCTGATCTTCAATATATTCCTGGGAATCATCGGCACTTTCTGGTTCCGTAATGAGTACAGGAAATCTGAAATCGGCCTCCGCCTGGCTGTTGGTTCCACACGCCGCCAGATATTGCAAATGATGATCGGAGAAGGCTGGCTGTTATTAAGCCTGGTGGCTATCCCTGCCGCTATCATCTGCATTAATATTGCGAAAATGGAATTGATTGACACGAATGTTATGCCGGTCACTTTCTTCCGCGTCTTTGCCGGTTTGATATCGACTTATCTGCTTATGGCATTCTTTATCACACTGGGAGCCTGGTACCCGGCTTACCTCTCATCTAAAATTGCTCCGGCAGATACATTACGAGCTGAATAAACCTATTTTTCCTTCTTGGAAGGATAGATAAAAAATCAAGGCTGCTCCGGTAAAAACCAGATACAGCCTTGATTTTTTGATTGCTTTTCTTTCAAAAGAAAAGTAATATCTATTTATTTCTTTTCCTTATAATCCTTCCGGTAACTGCACTGTGTCTCGGTCGGGAAATCTTTGGGTACTTTCTGAGTTACCTTTCCGGTTGCAGCCCATTCCGCACCACGCAGTAACAAAACCTGGAAGCCTGTACACTGCATAGCTGTATTATCTTCAACAGTAGCACCGGCATGTCCGAGCATGGTATGGAAGATACGGGCATTTCCGTAATCGACGGTAAAGACAAGCGGTTCTTCACGTCCTGAACCTCCTGTCTCTTTATCCGAATAAGCCGTATAAAGCAAGTCTCCGATATTACCCGGACCACGCATACGGTCGTATAGTTCATCCTGGGTATGACGCCATTTCAAAGGCAATCCTTTTACAATGGGATGTATTTTATCACGCCCGTTCAACACATATTCATGCTGTTTTCCATGCGAACCGCCCGGACCGGCAGAACTATCCTTGACTAGTTTACCATCCTGCCAATACACATAAGGACCGGAGTTTTCATCACGTCCTTCCCATCCACCCAAGGCACATATCTTATTAAATTCCGGCCACTTGGAGAAAGCGTTATCTGCCGCATGATAAACGACCACTCCCCCGCCATTTTGCACGAACTCCAGAAAACGCTTGTTTGTTTCTTCCGGCCATGAATCACCGTTATAATCCAACACAACTAATTCATACGGAGCAAAATCAAGCACAAAACCGGACATATCCTGTCCTTGTGAAGGAGACACTGCGAAATCTACGGAGAAACGACCGGAGTTTTCCAGTATTTGCTTTAAAACAACATGGCTAACTTGCCAGTTATGATTGTTTTGCCCGGTAATCAACAACGTCTTGATAGGTTTGCGTGCAGATACCGAACATACACAGAAAAAGGAGAGCAACACAACCAATAGCTTTCCAAAAAATAAATGTTTCATGGTATAAATATGGTTTAAAGATTTGTTTCCACAAATATAGTAATTATTGTATAAATGCCAATAAGTAAGCACTATCGGCAGTAATATATTTATTACTTGAATTTAATAATCCTGATTACCGGATTATCGTCTTCGACAAGTGTCTTTGCAATCTTCATTCCATTCCCGGCCAAACGTTTTCCATGATAAGCCTCTATAACCGTTGATGCCTGAATCATTTCAGCGACCATATTCCGTGCGATATCAGGCGATGCATCCGGCGACCATCTTCCCTGACTCCAAGCCCTTGTATCATATTCTGTATCTAAAATCGGCGTCTTCTTTATTTCACCGGTCTTAAATTCATACATAAACGTTGGAATCGGTCCGCCTTTCAGTGATTTAAAATCTAATAGAAGCGTACCTATCAACATGAACTTATCAGTTGTTAATAAAGGTATCCATATATTCCGAGGTTCAGGAGCATGAGTCGATGGCTTGCGGGTTAATAAGGGTATTAATCCCTTATCCGGGGATAACCGAAACAATGTGTCGGATGAAATATCCGCAATCATTAGATCCGGACCGTAATGCATATTTTGAGGATAATAAATTCCAAAAGGTCTCCACATATTACCCTCCAATGATTGAGCTATTTTGTTTGTATATCTTTTTTCAAAATGAATGTCTAATACAGAAAGCTGGCTACCATCTTTTTTGGAGACAAGACGGTAAGGGGACTTTTTAGTCTTACTTTCACGACCAGGTTCAATTATTACACCTTCATAGATAAGTAGAGATTCATCGTCAAAATTGAAAATACTCATTTCATTATCAAATGTATTTATTTTCAATGTCCGTTTGTAGTCTCCCTTCAGAGAATAAACCTGAATGAATTGGGAACACACATAGATTTCTTCCTTCTTCTCATCTAAAATTGTACCGACATTAATCCATGTATATTCCTGCCCGCTCTGTCCTTTGTGATTGAAATGTGAATAAAGCTTTCCTGTTTTACGATCGAAAACAAATATATCACCCAATCGGGATTCATGGATAAGAATATATTTATCGGTAACAGCTGAAAGTACCGATGAACCACCCAACAAAATTTCATCTGTTGTCTCCAAAGGCACATACTCTATTTCCGCCATATCCTGAAGGCGCAACTTCTTCTGAGGATAGTTTTTTGAGAAATCAAATACCGGTAAGTCGCCTGTCTTCGATTGGGAGCTTACAACCTGGCTTCCCATTATTAAAAGGGATACCAGTAAGATGAGATTGTTTATTTTCATGCTATTTTATTTATAGGACAATGAATCTCTTAAGCTATAGCTAACACGGTGGCAAGGTATTAAGAATATATTGAATGAACAAGTAAAGAATAGCCTAAAAAGAATGTGTGAGCGATAGAATATCAATAAGTAAGAAGCGTAACGTTGAATTAATAAAGTTTTGCTTACATTTGTTCTTCTATTAGTCTTTAAATAAAAAGAAATCGTGAAAAGGATTGTTATCATCGGGGCGACTTCCGGTATCGGTTACGAAGTGGCAAAGATATATCGTCAACTGGGTTGGCGCGTTGGAGTGGCAGGACGTCGGCTGGAACGGCTGGAAGCATTCAGGGAGCAGGCTCCCGAGCAGACAGAGATACAACAGCTCGACGTGACTGAGGTGGAAGCCGTAGACAAGCTCCACCTGCTAATTGATAAACTGGGAGGCATGGACCTGTTCCTGCTCAGTACCGGTATCGGCAATCAGAACCGGACTTTGAATCCGGACATTGAACTGGCAACCGTCAATACCAATGCAATCGGTTTTACCCGCATGGTCACTGCCGCTTACCATTATTTCAAGGAACAGGGATGCGGGCATCTGGCCGTTATCAGTTCTATCGCCGGGACTAAAGGTTTGGGAGTAGCGCCCTCCTATTCCGCCACCAAACGTTTCCAGAATACTTATATCGATGCGCTGGCACAGTTGGCCAGGATGGAGAAGTTGCCAATAACTTTTACCGATATACGTCCGGGGTTCGTGAAAACGGCTTTGCTAAAAAATGATAACTATCCACTACTGATGCGTCCGGAACGGGTAGCACAACGGATTGTACGGGCTTTGAAACGAAAGAAACGGACAGTCATTATCGACTGGCGGTATGTCACACTGGTATTCTTCTGGAAGCTGATTCCCGATTACATCTGGGAACGATTGTCCATTCATAACTGAATTTGTATATTTTTCCTGTAATCCCTACCTTTGCGGCCGATTATTGAAATACTGTGAGGTTGCATCGAGTCCGCTATGACAAAAGAGGCTTTTGACGCAACCACACCTAAACAAACAGAAGAATGGGATTATTTATAAAGAAACCGTTAGGCGCTTTACAGGCAGAGGCTAATGAGTCGGGTAGTAAAACGCTGAAACGGGTATTAGGCCCCTGGAGTCTGGTCGCACTGGGTGTAGGGGTTATCATCGGTGCCGGGTTATTCTCTATCACCGGAACTGTTGCTGCCGGATATACCGGTCCAGCCATTACCTTATCATTTGCCATTGCTGCGTTAGGCTGTTGTTTTGCCGGATTATGCTATGCCGAATTTGCATCCATGATACCGGTTGCCGGAAGTGCCTACACCTATTCATATGCTACGATGGGGGAACTGATTGCCTGGATTATCGGCTGGGATTTGGTACTTGAATATACCGTAGCCGCAACGACGGTCAGTATCAGTTGGAGCCGATATCTGGTCGTATTCCTCGAAGGGTTGGGTATCCATCTGCCACATACGTTGACGGCATGCCCCTGGGACGGAGGGATAATCAATATACCTGCTTTTCTTATTGTCGTACTGATGAGTATTTTCCTGATACGGGGGACGGAAGGGAGTTCGATTTTCAACGGAATAATTGTCTTCCTCAAGGTTTCTGTCGTATTGGTATTTGTCGCTTTGGGATGGAAATATATCAATACGGAGAATTATGTTCCTTATATTCCGGCGAATACCGGGACGTTAGGTGAATACGGTTTCTCCGGTGTGCTTCGCGGGGCAGCAATCGTTTTCTTCGCTTTCCTTGGATTCGATGCCGTATCGACTGCTGCACAGGAAGCTAAAAACCCGAAACGGGATATGCCGATCGGGATTCTTGTTTCCCTTCTGGTCTGTACTATCCTTTATATGCTTTTCGCCCATGTGATGACCGGAGTGGCACATTACAGCCAGTTCAACGGGCAGGAAGGGATTGCGCCTGTTGCCGTAGCTATTTCACATATGGGACATGCGGATGCCGCCGGGGTCATCCAACCGGATTATCTCTGGCTGAATAAGGCAATTGTACTGGCTATCCTGTTTGGTTACTGTTCGGTGATTATGGTTACGTTGCTCGGACAAAGCCGCGTATTCCTGAGCATGAGCCGCGACGGGTTATTGCCTCCGTTCTTTTCGCATATCAATGAAAAATTCCGCACTCCGGCACGCAGCAACCTGCTTTTCATGTTGTTGGTCGGATTGCTGGCTGCCTTCGTACCTGCCCGGGTGGCCGGGGAGATGACGAGTATAGGGACTTTGTTTGCCTTTACACTGGTTTGTGCAGGCGTATTGGTGGTAAGAAAAACGATGCCGGACGTGCAACGTGCTTTTAAAACGCCGTTCGTTCCGCTTGTACCGGTTCTCGGAATCGTGACTTGTCTCTGCATGATGCTTTTCCTTCCGGCCGACACATGGATTCGCCTGGTACTCTGGATGCTTATCGGATTGGATATTTATGCCTGTTACGGCATCAAACATAGTAAACTGGAATATATGCAACAACATCGCAAAGGGCAGCTTTCGCTGAACATGATAGGTATCACCCTCTCCGTCCTCTGCGTTATCACCGGGTTGTGGCACCAGCAAACAGTGGGTTGGGATGAAAGCAAGGTTTTGCTAATCATCTCCTTTGTATTCGCATTCACACACCTGCCCTTCTATATGATACGGATTTGGAAGAATACGACGCAAGCTTAATGCCAATATGGTCATGAGGATGGACAGGTTCAATTATTATCAGATTCGAGTCATAGCATTTGTTTCTATATGGCACGCAGATGACGCAGATTGGACCATATAGAAACTTTATACACTCTGTATCTTTTCAAATTATTGCTTTCAGCTTTCAGTTGCCGGGAGAGAATATTTTTCAATATATACGGCTGAAGGGATAGAATTGTAAAAAAATGTATACGGAAATTCCGGATAAAGTAACTTCCGGCAAAACATAGGACTTTTGTCTTCAAAGCATATATGTTTTGTCATCAAAAGTCCTGACTTAACATTTCAAAACACCTATGCTTTTTGGAGCGGATAACTACCCGCAGACAAACAAATAACTATCGGTTGGCAAACGGGTGCCTATTTGTCGGAATCAAAATCCGGAATGTGGCACCCTTCAGTTGGATTCCTTATTTTTCAAGGATTATATATTCCTGAAGCCTGAAGGATAAAGTTTGAATAGTGTCACTACCGGATAAGAAATCATTGTTTTCTGGTAAAAGTCAGCCGTTTATTCATCGTGAAATTGACGGCGCCATATACGAATAACCCCAGGAATTGCGCCAGGTATTCATTCATATCACCTATCTCAACCATCAACAGCAGGGAGAGAAACTGTAAGCCGTAAGCACAACCGAAAGCGACAAGGAAAAGAGGCACCTCACGTTCAAACTTTCCACTCCGGGAGGAGAATATCCAGTATTTGCTCCAAAAAAAGTTATTAACCAACGCAGCAACATAACCGGCAATGTTCGACCAAAGGTAATTACATCCGACACCCTTCATCAACACCCAAATAACCAGGGCGGTAATAAGAGCATTCAGGGTCCCCACTATGATAAAACGGAATATCCGTACTGATTCTTTCATATCAATCTCCCACAAACTTATCCTGCCTAATCCTTCGACTCGCGTTCCCTGGCTGTGTATAATCCATAACTCTTAATGGAAAAGGCAGCGGCTATTTTAGGCATCTTTTGTTCACTTTATTTATTTTTCAACGACAAATATACGGGATTTTCAAAAGAACAGTACTCAATCCGACAGATTATTCTTCATAAAAAACTTCTCAAAGAACGCATCCCGGTAACTATTCCCTATCGATATTTCATACTTTCCAATAAATACATCATTGTTGTCAAACGAGGCTATATGATTGGAGTTCACGATATAAGACTTGTTCGTCCGCAGAAAAACATCTTTCGGAAGCATCTCATGAATCGACTTCAGATTCATCTTCGTCACAATCCGCTGTTCGGGAGTCTGTATCACGACATAATCCTTCAGACCCTCGATGAAAAGGATATTTTCCAGCTGTATCCTGAAATAACGCCGTTCCGCTTTCACAAAGATATGACTGGCGGAAACAGACTCCACCCGGTTCTTGCTGTTGTCGGTTTTCAGCAGGGAATGATAAGTATGTGCTTTCTGTACCGCTCGTTTGAAACGTTCGATTTCAATCGGTTTCACCAGATAATCTATCGCATCCACCTCATAGCTGTCGAGGGCATACTCCGCATAGGCCGTCACAAAGATGACAAGCGTATCCGACGGAATCATCCGGGCAAACTCCAATCCGTTCACCCCCGGCATCTTGATATCCAGAAACACCAGGTCCACCGGACTCGCCTGCATAAACTTCCCGGCAGACACGGCATCGCCGAAACTTCCGCACAAAGACAACACCGGCGTATCCTGTATCAACAACTGGATTGCCTTACGACCTAGCGGTTCATCATCTACAATGATACAATTCATACTAATCAGTTTTTAAGTTTTAAACGAAGATTGACCGTATATGTTATATCCGTCTCATTTATTTGCAAAGAACAATCCGTATCATACAGAAGTTGCAGTCGGCGGCGGATATTGGCAAGGCCTATCCCCCCGTCGACAGGCTTCTCTTTCTGTTCGGCCGGCTTCGAATTGATACAGATAAAGATAAGCTGCTCCTCTTCCGTTTTGAAATAGAGGTGCACATACGACAGTTTCCTGTTATCGTTATTATGTTTCACGGCATTCTCCACAAAAGGGATGAACAATAAAGGCGGAACGGTTATATGCGCTGTTTCCCCTTCCGTAGAGATGATGAAATCGAAATTATCACGCCGTATCTTCTCCATATTGAGATAATCGGTCAGAAAACGGATATCGTCCGCCAGATAAACCGTTTCGGAAGTACTGTCTTTCAGTTGATACTTTAACAGGTCTTTCAACTTGGACAGGACATGCACCGCCTCTACCGGATTTTCCCTTATCAGCACATTCGCGTTATTCAGCATATTGAACAGGAAATGCGGGTTTATCTGGTTCTTCAACTGTTCCAGTTCCGACTGCATCGTCGCATTCTCCAGTTCGTCGATGCGCTGGCCGTATTTCACATAATCCTGGAAAACAATCACCGCCGATGCGCCCGCAATAATCAGGCTCAACTGGATGATGGAAGAGATAAAAAAGAAAGCTGCCAGCCAAAACTGATACAGTTTATATTCTCTTTCGATATCTTCCTGCCGCAGCAGATAAGAAAACAAAATAGCCACAGCGATAACCAAAAACACAGAGATGACATACTTCCCCAGCTTATTCTTCAGCAGTAAACGCGGGGTCAATATAAATACGCTCAAATAAATAGGTATAAGTAGTATCAAACTTTGTGCAATACTACTTTTTATCAAATACTCCTTCCTCTCTATCACATCCAGATAAAAATTCACGGATATGATCAGCATACTGAGAGAGAACAGCAGGAAATGCCTGAAAACCCTGTAACGGGAATCAATCAGCAGACGCAACAGAAAACCGGATGCATTTATCATAACCTGATACATAAATTCGTTTTACAAAGAGCCCCATCATCCACCGTCTCCAACTTATAAGCGTCTTTGAACAACAAATCGAGGCGATGCTTCACATCTTCCAGGTCTTCGTTATGCTCTTTCTGCCCGTCCGGCAGTCCCGGAGCAAAACAAATACAAGAAAAAAACAACTCCCGCTCACCTGCCCGGAAACAGAAATAAATATCCATCCGGGACTCTTCCGACGACAACTGCTTTATATAATGAATGGCAAAAGGAATAAACAATAAAGGTGGCACCAGTTTACGGCTGACCTCCCCTTCCTTCGTCACGGTAAAGCTCAGGTTCGCATACTTCATCTTCGCCAGTTCCAGGAAACGCTCGATAAACGATATCTCGGAAATCAGCAGTACCTTCTCCCGCTTCCCGTCGTACAACTGGTAGCGGAGCAGCTTGCTCAACTCCATCAACACCTTCGATGCCTGTCCGGGGTTATCGAAGGTCTGCCTGCCCGCCTCATCGAGCATATTAAAAAGGAACTCCGGGTTTATCTGGTCTTTCAAAGATTCCAGTTCAGTTTTCAGGTTCACCTTCTCCAGTTCGTTCTTCCGCTGGTAGAATCCCATCCAATGGCGAAGCAGGATAGTGATGGAAGTACCGGCAATCAGCAGACCGTACAGGAAAAAGTTACTTACAATCTCGACAGCCATTATCCGGTTCTTATAGAAAAAGGAATAAGACCCCGGCTCCTGCCCGGAATACCGGTTCAGCCAGTAATCGCTCCCGAAAGAGACTACAATCATAACCAGAATAAGCAGGGACACGATAATGATATACAACACATACCGGTTTTTCAGCAGCAATCCGGGCAACAGGACATACATGTGCAGGTAAATCCCTCCGAGATAAAACGCCAGCAACAGCCCGCTGACATACCCAATCACACCGCCCACCTCATCCAGAAAACCGGCGCAGGTCAGATAAGGCATATTGAACGCCACAAAAGTAAAGAACAGTACCAGCAGCAAATGCCTCCCGAACCTGTACTTCGGAGCTATCAGGAAATCAATCAAAAAGCTGTTATAGGTTCCTTCCGACTTCGGCATAATAGGAGTTTAATTATTATCAAAAGTGAACTGTCCTGTCCCCGTGCTTGACACGGGGCCGCAGAAGAACCAGCAGTATCAAAAGATACATATAGGATACGGTCTGTGCCTTTGCGATCCCGTGTCTAGCACGGGAACGGGATAGTTCAATTATTTCTATATTTCACGCAAAGATATACATATCCCCCCTCAAAAACCATATTTGACGGCTATACTCGTATAAAAAGCAGGTGAGAAATGCGGGTCATACTCCCTGTCCATCGACTTGAACATCGCTTTTAGCGTGCGGTCATCATAAAAAGCCGCCCGGTAAGCGGACAAGCCAACCGTTATCGGAACGGACAGCGACTTCGTGATAGTCAGTTCCGGTTGCAACCCGGTCGTAATATACTGCTGGGTGAATATCTTATCCTTGCCGTCGTGCTCCACGAAAGCAAGCATGCCGTTCATCGAACCGACCAGCTTCAGCCGAAGCAATTTATGCAACTGCATCCCGCCCGATATCTCCACTCCGTCCATCATCGAGACATTCACCATATAACGCCCCTCTAGCCGCCAGTCCACAAAAAGAGCCGGAAAAACCATCGGATAACCGAAACTGGTATTCAGCGCAACCCCCATCCCCAAATCCAGATTATCGCGCAGATGCCAGATAGCCGCCACCATCCCCACCCCCATCACATGGTCCCAACGGGCATAGGCAAGGCTACCGGTATTCATAAAAAGCCCCACCCCGGCACTTGCCAGAAGCGACCACCTCTTATTCAACGGACGGATATACGAAACAGCCAGCTGCGCATTGAAGATTTGCGACTCCATATACTCCGACAAGTCCTTGTTATCCATCGAAGCATAGGAAGCGCCCAGACCGACCATCCAGGCCGTCGGGTGGTTGTTTTCATCCATTTTCATGGATACGGGAATGTTCACCCCTCCCTGAATCACCTTCATATCCCCTTTGCCGCCCACCTTTTTATTATCGGCATCCCGGAATCCGGACGAACCGATATATTCAGTCTTCAGCCAGACCTGTGCGCTTGTTTCCCGGCATATAAAAACTCCCGCCAACATCAACCACAACCATACTGTTTTCATATCATGCTTCTTTTTATTATTGAACTCGAAGCAAAACTAGACAAACAACCGATGCCCGGATATTTTAGTAGACGAAGCGGCAGTAATAATAGACCAAACGGGGTTTCAGGTATATTTCCCGGTAAACCAATCCTTGAACTCCCCGACACGCGCCTTGCTTACCAGGATTTTCTCCTGCACAGGGACTTTCAGGTTCACAGACAGGCGTCCGTTAAACCAGAGGTCGATGTCGGATACGGCTTTCCGGGAGATAAGATACTGGCGGTTCACACGGAAGAAAATATCCGGGTTCAGACAGTCGGACAACTCATCGAGCGTCTGCGTAAAAGTATATTCCCGCCCATCGGTAACGACCGCCTTCACAAGCCCGTCATTGATATAGAAGAACAGAATCATATCAACCGACAGCGGAAGCAACTTGTCCCCCTTTACCGGAACCAGGAAATGCGTCTTGTAGCTTTCCTGCCGTTTCAGCACATGAATCAGGCGGCTGTAATCAAATTCCTTTGAAGGTGCCTCCGAACGCAGTTGTTCCAGTTTGCCAATCGCCTTCCGTATGTCGCTCCCGCCAATCGGCTTGAGCAGATAATCGATGCTGTTCACTTTGAAGGCACGCAGGGCATACTCATCGTAGGCCGTCGTGAAAATGATCGGGCAGGAGATATCCACATGTTCGAAAATCTCGAAGGCGGAACCGTCCGCCAGATGAATATCGAGGAATATCAGGTCGGGCATCGCATTGGCACGGAACCAGTCGATACTTTCTGCAATACTATCCAACACGGCCACAACCCCGATATGCGGGGCCGCCTCCGAAAGCAGAGCCGTCAGATTGCGGACGGCCGCTTTTTCATCTTCAATGATAAGTGCATTCATATCAATGGAATAGTTACGATAAATGTATTGTTCTCTTCGCGCACCTCGATTTCTTCCTTGAAGAGCAGGTTGTAACGTTTCGCCAGGTTTGCCAGGCCGATTTGTAAGCCTCCGCTGGCTGTGAGCTTACGCTGGACGGGATTGCTGACCGTCAGCCGGTTTCCTTCGGTAAAAACCCGGATGACCAACGGATGGCGATTGCTAATTTCATTATGCTTGACAGCGTTTTCAACCAGCAGCTGGACGGACATAGGGGGAAGCTGGCGCGCCCCGACGGCTTCGTCTATCCGAATATCAAACTCCAGGTTATCTTCATAACGCATCTTCAACAAAAAGATATAGGCGGTGACAAACTCCATCTCCTCCCGCAAGGTGACGCTTTGGGATTCATTCTCCTGCAAGGTGTAACGAAGCACCCGCGACAGTTCCTGCAAATAATCCTGTGCCTTATCAGGCGTTTCGCGGATTAGAGAACGCAGGGTATTCAGCGAGTTGAACAGCATATGCGGGTTTAGTTGGTTCTTCAGGGCCTCGTACTGGTTCACTAGGTTTTCCGTGCGTAGCTGCTGGTTCTCGACCAACACCTGCTGGCTTTTGCGAAGCAGGTGAATCATATAACAACTGCCCGTCACGATACAGGTAATGATAAAATCGCGCAACGGATGCAGGTAATGGTGCACCATCGCATCAATCGCCGGAATGTCGAAATGATGATGAAGGAAGACGAAAACCTTCCCCAACAGATTGCTCATCAACCAGGTCAGGACGAAAGACAGCACCATCTTTCCCCACGTGATGCGCGCCGCCGGACGGTTGAACCGGAAGAAGAATGTATTCAGGGCAAAGAGAATCAGCAGCGAAATAAAAGTAAAAAACACTTCATTGGCAACATCGGCCATCCGCATTCCCGGGAAAAGATTGTTCTCCCCGGAATGGTCGAACAGGGATATCAGTTCCGGGAAATGGGTCAGGAACGCCACCACCACAGAAATGACGACGACTGCCAATACATATTTATCTATATTTACTTTCATACCGCAAATATACTTATTTCTTTTCTACACGCGCCGTCACATACATGCCGGGACGAAAACGTTCGTGGTTTCCTTTCACCCGTGCATAGATTTCGAGGGAGCGGTTTACGGCATCGACCTCCTGACCGACAGACAGCAGTGTGGCATCGAACGTCTGCTTTCCCATGCCGTTCACGCGGAACTGGATGCGGCTGCCCGGTGCAAGATCGTCGAGGTCTTTCTCGTAAGCGGTCAGGCAAAGGAGGGTTTCGCCTTTGTCGATTACTTCGCAGACAGGTTCGCCGGCATTGATATATTTACCCAGGTTCAAGGTCATTCCGGTCACGTAGCCGTTCAGCGGGGATTTTACCTCCAGGTAAGGACGGATACCGTCTTTGAGCAGGTCGCCGGGCGTAACTCCGAGTATCGTGAGTTGTGCGGCGGCAGCTTCCAGGCGGCTTTTCATCGAAAGGTAATCGGCCTTGCTCTGCTGGAAACGTTTCTGGGAGGCAGCTTCCTGCGAACTCAGACGCTCCTGGCGGTGGTATTCGGCTTCGAGATATTCCGTTTGGGCATGAGCCTCCAGATAACTTTGCTGCAACAGGATGAAATCGGGGTTTTCGAGGGTGGCGAGGACGGCACCTTTCTTTACATAATCGCCCGGAAGCAGGGGCGTTGAATGGACGGTCCCTCCCATCGTCAAGGTGACAGTGGCATGGCGTTGGGGAGGCACAATCATGGTTCCGTTGAAGGAAGAATGATTCGGCATGGCGGTCGCCGAAGTGACGGCGTCGGCACGGATGGTATCGGCGGCAACCACTACCGGTTCGACAGGAGGTGCAACCGGTTCCGGGGTCTGTTCTTTTTCAGTTGTCGTATTGCAGGCGGCTAATAAAAGGACTGCAATGGGAAATAATATTCGTTTCATCAGATGTTTATTTTTAATATATTCTATTTTCTTAAAATATGGCTTCCGGAGGTTCCGACAGCTTGTCTTTTTCAAAAGTATAGCTCTCGGAAGTTCCGACAGCTTGTCTTTTTCAAAAGTATGACTCTCGGAAGTTCCGACAGCTTGTCTTTTTCAAAAGTATAGCTCTCGGAGGTTCCGACGGCTTGTCTTTTTCAAAAGTATAGCTCTCGGAGGTTCCGACAGCTTGTCTTTTTCAAAAGTATGGCTCTCGGAGGTTCCGACGGCTTGTCTTTTCCTTACCGAGTATACAATTCCAATTCCAGTGCAGAGACATTGTAATTATAGACCGCTTCAATATATCCCCTCCTAATCTCGCGGGCACTGTTCAGGCTCTGGACGAACTGCATAATATCCGTTTCGCTCTCCTTGAATTGTATCTGCGCACTCTTCAGCAGGGCATCCGCTTCCGGGAGCGCACCGGTCGTATAATAACGGATATTTTCTCCCTGTTGGCGAAGCATGGCTTGCAACTCATCGACCTTGTTGTTCAGCTGGCGGGCACTCGCTTCCGCTTCCGTCCGGGCAATACCGGCATCTATCCTCGCCTGCTTCGAACGGCTTTGCTGCGGAAAGAACAGGAGCGGGAAGGAAACACCGACCATCCACGAATTCAACCCGTTCAGCGGTGAAATCTTCTGGCGGATATAACCGACCGAAAGTTCCGGGAAGAAACGGCTGCGCTCCACATTCAACAGTGCCTTCTTCTCATCTGCCAGGCTCCGGAAATAATTCAGATGCGCTTCCGACGGCGCCGCCTCTCCGGTCACACCCGGAAGTAACGCCAGCGTACTGTCGGCCGGAACAATCGGACTGTCGGCATAACACGCCCAGGTGAAACGGCGGACTGCCAGTTGAAGCTCTTCTTCCGCCTGCATCAGCCGGGTACGCAGGTCGGCAGCCAGCGTCGTTGCCATATTGCGCTCCAGCAAAGTGATATCGCCCTGCTCGTAACGGAGTTTTCCCGCCTCCTGCAAACGGACTGCCAGCTCGCTCTCTTCGCGGTAAAGGGAACAAAGGTTTGCCGCATACTGATAATAAGCCCAGGCACGTTTCACCTCTGCCGTTATCTCTTTGCGTACCATGTCGCGATAATATTCGCCCGTCGCCACCTGCTTGCTGACCAGGGCGTTTTTATAGAAAGGAGTCAAGAGGTTGCCCAACGACTGGGTGACTTCCAGCTGGTTGTCACTGCGTGTCTCGCCATTGATTTGCCCCCAGGAATAGGAAAAGGAAGTCGCTCCCGGGTCCCAGGCCTCTCCCCTTGCAGCCCGCGAGCGGTCTATCGCCGCCGAGGCCGTCTTCAAACGGGGATGGTTCTTCATGGCAAGGGCAAGGGCCTCGTCCAGCGTAACGGTTGCCGGGACTGCGCCGGGAACCGCTCCCCCCTCCGCCCATGCCGCCGGTGACAGGACAACCAGCAGCAGAACCAGGGTGGCAACCTTCGTCCCCCTCCTTTTCCTGAATTTCTTCCACATCAGCGGGAACGAATTAACCATCCGGTAGAAGACCGGAATAATCAGCAGAGTAAGGACGGTCGAAACAATCAACCCGCCAATCACGACAGTCGCCAGCGGACGCTGCACCTCCGCACCTGCCGACCTAGCAATTGCCATCGGGACGAATCCCAGCGAAGCCACCAGTCCCGTCAGGAATACCGGGCGCAACAAATGCGGGCATCCCCGGGCAATAATCCGGTTCGTACTCATAGTATATCTGTTTCTTTTACGTAAGTCATTGAAATGATTAATCATCAGGATACCATTCAGCACCGCCACCCCGAACAAGGCAATAAAGCCGACCCCGGCAGAAATACTGAAAGGCAACCCGCGCAGCCAAAGCGCCACAATCCCCCCTATCAGCGACAAGGGCACGGTCGAAAAGACCACCAGCGTATAAGTCACGCTCTTGAAAGCGAAGAACAGCAGCAGCAAAATCAACGCCAGCGCAACAGGAATCACGACCAGCAAGGTATTGATGGCATTTTGCAGGTTCTCGAACTGCCCGCCGTATTCGAAATAATAACCGGGCTTCAGCTTGATATTCTTCTCCAGCGTGTCCTGTATCTGCGAAACGACCTGCTGTATATCGGCATCGCGCACATTCACTCCAATCACGATACGGCGTTTGGTCGCATCCCGGTTTATCTGCAAAGGACCGTTCACCAGCTCGATACTCGCCACCTCGCTGACAGGTATCTGGATACCCTCCGCCGTGCGGACAAACAACTTGTCGAGGTTAAGGTCCGACACTTTATCGTTATCCAGCCGCAACACAAGGTCGAAGCGCCGTTCGTTCTCAAAAATCACGCCAGCCGCCTCCCCGGCATAGGCCGTGCGGATAATCGTATTCAGTTCCTCTATATTCATACCGTAACGGGCAATCTTGCCGCGGTTGTACCTGACCACCAGTTGCGGAAGTCCCATCGCCTGCTCCACAATCACGTCGGCGGCACCGGGCACCTGCTCCACATAGGTCGCCGCCTCTTTCGCCCGGGTGTAGAGTTCCTCCATGTCTTCGCCATACAGCTTGATGGCGATGTCCGCCTTGGCACCCGTCATCAACTCGTTGAACCGGAGTTGTATCGGCTGGCTGAAATTGAACTCCGCCCCCTCGACCGTCTCCAGCGCCTTCTTCATCTTCTCCACCATCTCGGCACGGCTGGAAGCCGACGTCCATTCCTTGAACGGCTTCATGATTATCATCACATCGGCATCCTCCACCGCCATCGGGTCGGTAGGCACCTCCGCCGTCCCTATCTTGGCAACGACATGTTTGATTTCGGGGAACTGCTCCATCAGCGTCTTCTGCGCCCGGCTGGAAAGTTCGATACTCTGCGTCAGCGAACTTCCGGCGGGAAGCGTCATCTGCATCGCAAAGTCACCTTCATCGAGCGTCGGGATAAACTCCGCGCCCAACCGGGTAAACAGCAGCAACGAAGCCGCCAGCAACGCAAAAGCGGAACCGACCGTCGCCCAGGCATGATGCAGGCAGAACCGCAGGCCGCGTTTATAAAACACATTCAGCTTATCGAAGAAACGGTCGGCAAAGGTCGGCTTTGCAGAGATAGTCCGTTTCAGGAAAAGCGAAGCAATCATCGGCACATAGGTGAGCGAGAGAATCAGCGCACCGATAATACAGAATACCAGCGTCTTCGCCATCGGCGTGAAATATTTGCCTTCAATCCCCGTCAACGTCAGGATGGGAAAGAACACGATCAGGATAATCAGGACGGCAAAAGTCGCACTGCGCACCACGCCGCTCGCCCCGGCTTCCACTTCCCGGTCCAGTTCAGCCTGCGTGAGCGTCCGCCCGGCAAGCCGTTTCGTATAGATATGCGCCAGTATCCCTTCAAGGATAACAATCGAGCCGTCCACCACGATACCGAAGTCGATCGCCCCCAGGCTCATCAGGTTGGCCGACACGCCGAAGACGCGCATCAGAATGAAACCGAACAGCATCGCCAGCGGAATCACCGAAGCGACAATCAACCCGGCACGTACATTCCCCAGAAAGACGATCAACACCAGGAAGACTATCAGTGCCCCTTCAATCAGGTTGCGCACCACGGTCGAGATATTCCGGTTCACCAGCTCGGAACGGTTCAGGTAAGGTTCGACACTGACGCCTTCGGGAAGCATTTTCTGCACTTTCTCCACGCGGGCTTCCAGCTCCTTCGTCACCACATTGGCGTTCGCCCCTTTCAGCATCATGGCAATGCCGCCCACACATTCGCCTTCGCCGTCTTTGGTCATCGCACCGAAACGTTTCGGCGCACCGAAGCGCACCGTGCCGACGTCGCTGATATGGATAGGAATGCCTCCGCGGTTCGTAATCACGATGCGTTCGATGTCTTTCGCGTCGCTTATCATACCTTCCGAACGGATATAATAAGCACGGTTCACCTTCTCGATATAACTTCCGCCGGTATTCTGGTTGTTGCTGCTCAGGGCGGAATAGACGTCGCCGATGGTAATATTCAGCGAATAGAGCGCATCCGGGTCGACCGCCACCTCGTATTGTTTCAGGTAGCCGCCGAAACTGTTAATCTCCACAATCCCCGGAATACCCGAAAGCTGCCGCTTCACAATCCAGTCCTGAATCGTACGCAGCTCCATGGCATCGTAGCGGTCCTCATAGCCGGGGGCGACCTTCAGCACATACTGGTAGATTTCACCCAGCCCGGTCGTTATCGGCATCAGTTCCGGCATGCCCAGTTCGGCGGGAATCTCTCCGGCAACGGTTTGTATCTGTTCATTGATCAGCTGCCGCGCATCCAGTGTCGGGACACTCTCCTTGAACACCACCGTCACGAGCGACAACCCGAAACGCGACACGGAGCGTATCTCTTCCACATTCATAATATTACTCATGGCAATCTCTATCGGGAAAGTAATCAACTGCTCCACCTCCTGCGGGGCAAGCGTCGGCGAGACGGTCACAATCTGCACCTGGTTGTTCGTAATATCGGGAACGGCGTCGATAGGCAACGTCAGCATGGCATAAATCCCCCCGATTAGCAGGAACAGGGTAGTCAACCCGACAAACAGTTTTTTGCGAATCGAAAAATGTACTATGGCTTTAAACATCACTTTGTAATTTAAAATAACATTACAAAGCTAGCGGCCGCAAAAGAAGTAACCTATAAGAAAAGAATGAAGCTGACAGAATGGGAAGTGAAACGTACGAATCAGCTTTTAAACGGAAAAGGAAGAAAGGGGATAAAGAACAAAATCCGGGAAAAGTCAGAGCCGCATATCTTCGTGTAAAGGGTCATACATGCGTTGTAAAAGGGGGTACATGTGTATGGTCTGAAGACTGACAGGCTCTAGTGCGCGACTCTTCCCGGAATCTTTTTTTTAGGGGATATCATTCTTTTCATTAAAGTCGTCAGCCTCCTGGTTTCCGCCTTCAATGGTTTCCGTTACATCTTTAATGTCGCCCGATGTATATCCGTCAGACAGGACGGAAGCATCCGCCGCCATCCCTTCGTCGGTCAGGTCGGCACTTTCATCCCACAATGTTTTCATTATCTTCGTCATAACCTTTGATTTTATTAGTTGATACATTATTCTAACAAGACTACCTTACAAAAGGTTGAAGAAGGAATGAAATTTCTGAGAAAAAAACGACTTACTTATCATAGGTCTCTTTATATTCAGTAAAGTCAGAATGACATAGTTCATGAAGAACTACGTTGATAATGAGGGCAAATATAACGATTATTTCGGGGTACACAACATATGAAAGCTTGTTTTTTAGAGGAGGATAAGAATAAATATCTATTAGGGGACGCAGACGACGCAGAGAACGCAGATGATCGCAGAGAAAGATTGAAAATTAAAAAGTCTGCGAATGTCTGCGTTTTCTGCGTCGTCTGCGTCCCCTAATACCGTTCTGTTTTGGTACCAACGAGGTACCGTGGGGCTGGTCACAAAGGGATGCTACAAAAGGAAAAACTGATGTTATTCAATAGAAATTCTCTGTAAAGCGATTCATTATCAATAGGAATACAGGAGTTCTTCATGAACTAAAATACCTAATAAACATGGCAAAAGACGAACCTAAACGGAGAAGTATCATCGGCACGCTGGTCGATAACAAATTGACCGAGCGCGAAGACGACTCCACCATCAACATCACTTATGTGGGCCGACGCTCTATCGACGGCCTGTGCAGCCTTGCCGCCAAAGCCGGCAGCAAATTCTCGGCTTCCGAACTGCTTACCGCTTACAAGGATATCGAAATGCAGGCAAAGGAAGAAGTATACTCAGGTGCTACCGTCGAATTCGGTTTCGCCAACAACTCCCTGGGAGTCGAGGGCGCCGTTATCGGTCCCGGTGCCGGTTTCAATCCCGCAGTCAACCGCCTGGTTATGCGCTGCATCCCGCTGGTAGGGCTCCGTCCTGAGCTCGATATGATCGACGTGATTATCAACGGCACCAACGAAGGAATGCCGACCGTCACGACCCTCTACGACGTTTTCACCAAGACGACCAACACGAAGCTCACGCCCGGCAACACGCTCAACGGCAAAGGCAACCGCGTAAAAATCGCCGGCAGCGAAGGCAAGGAAGTAGGCTTCTTCTTCGTCGACGCCACCGACGAAACAAAGGTCGTAGCCGTACCCGAGACAGCCATCTCGCGCAACGAGCCGTCAAACTTTGCCTTCATCATCCCCGCACTGCCCAACGGCAACTACTATCTGGAGATAGCGACACAATACGGCGGGCAGAGCACAAAAATATTGAAAGAAGTACGCCGTAGCCGCTTTCCCTATCTGCTTCAGGTAGGTTCGGGCGGAAGTGACCGTCCCGAAATAGAGTGACCGCCCCTCCATCCTCCCTCCCCGTAAAAGTCCGGAGGTCGGACCTTATAAGGTCCGGCACCCGGACTCGGGAAGGTCCGACACCAAGACCCGGGAAGGTCCGGCTACCGGACCAAACGCTCCCGAGGTTATAAACCATCGAAAATACTACATTAATCATTTATACGTATGAATACAACAGAACTACGCCCCTTGGCAACCCGCCGTTTACTCGCCGGGTTGTTTTTTGTTATTATGGCGGCAACCCCCTTCATAACACACGCCGCTCCAGTCGGTGAAGGGTGGAACGGCGAAATAGCCGACAAAATCGAAAATGCCGCCGGCAATTCCGGCGACACAGCCGATAAACCTATCCTCATCAAAGAGGCCGCCGAACTGGCCTATCTGGCACAGCAAGCCAATGAAGGAGGTTATATATTGGAACTTGAAAACGGAAATAAGATCGACAACACGGACGAATCCTCCAAACAAGGTTTCTCCGGTTATTATTTCGCTCTCTCCGCCGACATCGACCTGAACGGATATGAGTGGACGCCGATAGGAAACAATACTCACCCATTCAGAGGCCATTTCAATGGCGACGGACATGTCGTAAGAGGATTGAAGATGAATGTGGAGATTGAGACCAAGACTACAACCTATGCCGGATTATTCGGTTACATAAAGAACGGTACGCTCCGCAATCTGGGCGTATGGCTGGCATCGGAAGGGATAGAGGTTTCTTCAACAGATACTGGCATTATCTTTGCCGGAGGATTGGCCGGAGCTGTGACGGGAACAGCCTCAAATACTCCTGCCGGTATCCAAAATTGCTATGTGGAAGGAGAGGGTAATATAGCAGTCAGGTCAACAGATAATACTATTAGAATTCATGTCGGAGGAATAGTTGGAGCAGCAATGACTGGCACATGTATTATTACCCATTGTTACACAACGGTAGATGTAGAAACAGAACTGGTAGGTGGAAGTATTATCCATGTTGGTGGTATTGCCGGCTATGCTTTAGATATTTCCTATAGCTATGCTACAGGGAATTTGAAGGTGAAGGATATAAAAAAAGCTAGAGGGCTATTGGTAGGCGGCATTTGCGGACACGCTCCTAACGGGACAATAACAAACTGCGTGGCTCTGAATAAGGAAATCAGTAGTCCGGGATCAAATCTATGCTTCCGTATATGCCGTTCCAGCTCCGGAACCAACTACGCCAGTCCCCGCATGATAATAAACGGCCAACCGGTCACCGGTAACGACCAAGTCTCCAAAAACGGGACCGACATCTGGCTCGAGAACTTCAAGGAAACACTTTCGGGCACCTCCGGCAACAACGAATGGACAACGGCCTGGAGCTGGACAGAGGGTGAACTCCCACGTTTAAAAAAACTAAATACCGACGGTACCACCTATTCCAACGAGCTGATATCCGGTCAGAAAGTCCGGTCCCAGTCAGCCTGTCTCTATCATAGCACTTGGGAATCCAAGACCAACATCGCCCAATCCATAGAAAACGCCCCTCCTGCCGGAACCGACGAACCCGGCGACGGCCTATCGCCCGACAAACCTATACTGATTAAGAATGCCGCCGAACTGGCGTATCTGGCACAGCAGGTCAATGAAGGAGGCTATGTCTTGGAACTTGAAAACGGAAATAAAATCGACAACGAGGCCGATTCCTATAAACAAGGTTTCTCCGGTTATTATTTCGCTCTCTCCGACGATATCAAACTGGATGGAGGACTCTGGACTCCGATAGGACATATGCATATCTTCTGCGGCCACTTCGATGGCAAAGGGCATATTGTCGACGGACTGAGAATAGATCAGATTGATGGCTATATCGGATTATTCGGCTACGTTAATGACGGCACGATTTGCAATCTGGGTGTCCGCTTGCATGAAGACGGGATAAAGGTTGCTTCATCACGCCCTAAAGATAATATCTTCGCAGGCGGAATTGTCGGATATCTACTAGGATTAAACATTGGTGCTTCTCTCCGCAATTGCTTCGTGGTTGGAGACGGAAAAGTGGAGATAACAGCTGGATACCAGGGGACAGTAGGAGCAATAGCTGGGTCGATTAAGAGTTCCGACTCTCATTCCACCCTCCTGACCCATTGTTATTCCACAGTCGATGTGGAAGCAACAACAGAAAACCAGTGCTATGCAGGTGGCATCGTCGGTAGATCCAATAGTATCCTTTCCTACACCTACGCCACCGGAAGCGTGAAAACCAACAACGCCACTGAACAATCCGCCGGCGGCATTTGCGGAAGAAGAGAAGGCGGAGAACTAACCCATAACCTCGCCCTGAACAGCGAAGTGACAGTATCCGGCGGCTCCGACTCCCACCGGATAGCCGGCTCCAATCTCAACGACGAGACGTCTCCCGGTTCCTCCTTCAACTATACCTGCCCCTCCATGTCGCTGAAGAACCAACCCTTCACCGACGATCCTTCCAGCCTCGACGGTGCAAACACCTGGGCAGACCAATTCAGGAACGACCTCCAAAACATCCCGGTATCACCATCGGACGTTAACGAATGGACAACAGCCTGGATTTGGCCCGACACCCCGTCCGGCCAACCTGCCTTGCTCCCCCAACTAAAACGGCTCAACCCCGACGGCACTTACCCCGAAGGCTCCTCCGCCGACAACCTGCTTGCCGGACAGCCCTCACTCGCCACTGTTGACTTCCTCGCCGTCCAACCCGACCCGGCGTCTTCCATCGAAAACCTGGGTGGCGGCGACGGCTCAACCGCTGCAACTCCCATCCGCATCCGCAATGCCGTCGAACTGGCCTACCTCGCCCGTCAGGTCAACAACGGCGGTCAAACCCTACAGCTCCTCTATGGCAAAAGCATCGACAACATCGCCGATGATAACCTCAAAGGCTTCGCCGGCTACCACTTCGCCCTCTCCAACGACATCGACCTGAAAAGGCAAAACTGGACGCCAATAGGGAATGAAGACTCCCCATTCATGGGAAATTTCAATGGCGACGGGCATGTCATAAAAGGTTTGAAAGTAAGTATTTACAATGAAACGGATGCCGAGGTATATGCCGGATTGTTCGGCTACGTTCTAAACGGTACGTTCTGCAACCTGGGAATATGGCTGGCTCCGGAGGGTATAGAGATATTCTCAAGCCAAAGCGATATTTGTGCCGGAGGACTGGCTGGATATATATCCGCATTATATACCAATAATATTATCAGCGTCTCCTGTATCCACAACTGCTACGTGGAAGCAGAAGGGAACGGTACAATCAGAGGTAGAGGAACAGGAGATAACCTTGTCAACATTGGAGGAATAGCAGGAAATGCGTATGCAGAAATAACCCATTGTTACGCTACCGTCAATGTAGAAGGAACAAACAATAGAGCGGCTCGTATCGGCGGCATTGTCGGAGAAGGAGGCCCTGCCATTTCCTATACTTATGCCACTGGGAAAATAAAATGTAGCGGTTCGTGTTTTATAGGCGGCATTACAGGAAGAAGTACAGGTAGCTCAATAACAAACTGCCTGGCCTTGAACAAGGAGATTACGACCGACGAAAAAGGCCATATCTTATTCAATCGTATAGCAGGATTTGCCTCCACCTCTACCTCCAACTACTCCACCCCCCGCATGATGCTAAACGGTCAACTTGCCAAGAACGATGATAGAGACTTCGACGGCGCCGACACCTGGACCGACAAATTCAAGGAAGACCTGCTAAAAGAGCCTTCCGATAACAACGAATGGGCAACAGCCTGGGAATGGGCGGACGGCAAACTCCCATGCCTGAAAAAAAGCAACCCCGACGGCAGCTATTCCAGCTCCCTGATAGCTGGGCAAACGCCCCACCAGGCGGACGACTTCCTTTATCACTCCCCCTGGGCCGACAATGCTGTCACTTCCATTGAAAACGCCACTCCTTCCGGCGCCTCCCAACCCGGCGACGGTTCCTCCCCAAACACCCCTATCCTTATCAAAGATGCCGCCGAACTGGCGTATCTAGCACAACAGGTAAATGCGGGAGGCTATGTATTGGAGTTTAGCGATGGAAGCAAGATTGACAACGCCAGTGAAATCACCAAACGCGGTTTTTCCGGCTACTACTTCTCCCTCTCCGATGATATTAAGCTGGAGGGAGGAAACTGGATACCGATAGGAGATGACAACAGCTTCCGGGGCCACTTCGATGGCAAAGGACATACAGTGGATGGACTGAGAGTGGACGTTGTTAAAGAGAATTCATCAGAAAATTCATTAGATAATACGCCTGCATACGCCGGATTATTCGGTTATGTTGAAGATGGTACGCTCTGTAACCTGGGTGTCCGCCTGCATGAAGATGGTATAAAGGCAGTTTCAAATAATAACGATGCCTTTGCCGGAGGAATTGTAGGACTTCAAATTGGATTTGAAGATAACACCCTTCTCCGTAATTGCTTCGTAGTTGGAAACGGGAAGGTGGAAGCTACAGCTGAATTCTCAGGCTTTGCCGGAGGAATAGCCGGATTGATAAGCTTTTCCTTCCCTAACTCCGCCACCCTTACCCATTGCTATGCAACAGTCGATGTCGAAGCAACAGCAAATATCACCTGTTGTGCAGGCGGCATTGCCGGAAGTTCCTACGGGCACCTTTCCTACACCTATGCCACCGGAAGTGTAAAGACAAACAAGACCAACCAATATGCCGGCGGCATTTGCGGAGATATAGTCGGCGGAGAACTAACCCACAGCCTCGCCCTGAACAGTGAAGTAACAGCAAACGGCGCCAACGCCCACCGGATAGCCAGCAACTCTTTTCCGCCCGATTCTCCTCCTGATTTACCGTCTGACTTACTTCCCGTCCTCGACGCTAACTACGCCCGCCCAGCCATGTCGCTGAACAACGGTTCAGATCCCGGTTCCACAACCGTAACCTCTCCCGACGGCACTTCACTCGACGGCGCAGACACCTGGCTCGATACCTTCGCCAGCGACCTGGTACCCCCCGGCACCACCAACGATGCCACCAACGGCGGATGGACATCGGGCGCCTGGACATGGCCTGCCGCCCCATCCACGCTGCTCCCCAAACTGGCCCTCGTCACCTTCGACGACTCCGGTGCCCCCAACGGCTTCACCCCCTGGCCGGCAGCGGCTACGACGGCGGTATCCGGCTCTTTAGGTTCCCCGGCAGTTTCAGTCGCCCAACCCGACATCGATGCAGCCGACTACCTTGTCAACCGTCCCCTCCTCCACATCACCCAACCGGCTGAAGGAGGAACGCTGGCCGTCTACCTCGCCGACCCGGCAAACCCGACGGCACCGGCTCCCGGTACGCCGCCCCTCACCGACGGCACCAACGGCTCCGAAAGCATCCCCGTCGCCCCCGGCACCGCCCTCTGGCTCACCAACACCCCAAAGGCAGGCTACGACTTCAAAGCCTACCTCTCCGGCCCAGCCTCCGACGGCGTCACCCAACCCATCAACGGACAGTCACTCACAATGACCGCCGCCGACCTATGGATCACGGCCTCCTTCACCGCACAGGCACCGCCGCCGCCTCCAACGCCGGTCTACTACGACGTCACCCTTCCTTCCGTGAAGGGCGCCACGACCGACCCGGCCGCCGGCACGTACTCCGTCGAAGCGTGGGACAGCTTCCGCTTCTTCCTCACCCTCGACGAAGCCTACTCGCAGTCGCAGCCCGTCGTCACCACCGACCGCGGCGAGACCCTCACGCCTCGCCTCAGCGATGGCGCCTACCTACTGAAGAACGTCCACAACGACGTCGCCATCTCAATCGCCGGCATCGTCAAAAACGACCCTGTCGCCAACGAGCCCATCGCCGCCCCTTCCGATGCCCTCCGCATCTGGACAGAGCCGGGTACCCTCTGCATCAACTTCCTCAACGACACAGGTACCGACACGGACACGGGCACCGACATAAATACCGTCCCCTCCGTCCGCATCATTTCCGCCGACGGACGGCTGCTGCACGACTTCCGCCTTGTCCCCGGCCTGAACCGCCGCAACCTGACCCCCGGCCTTTACATCGTCCAGGCCGGCCAAACAGTCCGGAAGGTAATCGTGAAATAAGCGGATAATAACCGGAAGGTAGTTCAAAAAAATCAGGCGGCTCCTACGTAAGGAGTCGCCTGATTGCTTTATTGATTGATATACTTATATATAATGTAAGTAATTTATAATCTGTCTATTTCTTCTACCGACAGTCCTGTGCATTGGGCTATCGTTTCGGGATTGATTCCCTGCTTCTTTAAATTGGCGGCAATGAGACGTTGCTCTTCTGCTTTGCCTTCTGCCTTACCTTCTATCTTACCTTTCGCTATTCCTTCTATTCGACCTTTCGCTTTACCAATTTCGATGCCTTTTTCTATACCTTTCTCTTCCGCATAGTCTACCGTATTCTTATAATCCCGATAGCGTTTCAGGGCTTCATCATACAGGATACGTTCATCCTTGCTCAGACTTGCCACATCTGCCACTTCAAGCAATTTGTCGAAGACGGCTTTACGTGCCTTAAAAGGCATTCTTTCCAATGTATCCATATGCTTTAATAAATATAACCAACGTTCAAAATCTGTTTCACAATCATCCGGCTCTTTTGTAAACCAGGGCAGTTCCAGATAAACCTGACGAATCTTGTCACTAAACACACGCCCCGTATCACGGTCTGCCAGTATAACATCTGTACGAAACTTGGAGTTTATCCCCATCTTATAGTTTAACAGAAATATGCCATATACCGGACATAAGCTAAACTTCCAGTCTTTTCCCTTCTCCCCTTGATTACTGATTGCCCGTGACAAGTAATAAATACCCCGGTCGTAAAAGTAGGGTTGGGCTCCGTTTTGCATTTCAACGACGAACAGGCCGCCTTTGTCATCCCTGCAATGAATGTCGAATATCACTCCCCGGTCCTCTATGGTTTCCGGTTGCTGGATAGGATTCAGGAAAGTGATGTCAACGATATGACGCTCATCTTTCAACAACTCATTCAGAAAATCAATTAATAACTCTTTGTGTACCTCTTGACCGAAGATACGGTGGAAACCGAAGTCGGTAAAGGGATTGATAAACTTTCCCATAACTAATGAATTTTGGTTGCCCCCTAATAGCAGGAAGTATCGCAAAGATAGGAATTATTTCAACCGGCAAGCATTCGGGAAGGACTTTTTTTCAGATGCCAGCCGGTCCCATACGAACCGGCCGGTATTTACACAAACATATTGACTTATCATTACAGCGTCGTATACACTATCGAATCCACCGCATGCGACAGGATATAAGCTGCCGGCGTTGCATTCGTTATGGAATACCCTTTCTTCAATTCCTCTATTGCATCTGCTTTACCTTTGCCCAATACAGGGACCAGCAACGGCGAACCGTTCAGGATAAGCGGGCCCGTCATCGTGATGCGGAACTGTCCCGTTTCCGGATGCTGCGATACCGCATAATTGCGGCTGTCGGTCAGCAAGGGAAGATTGTCGGGGAAGATAGACGCCGTATGCGAATCCCCTCCTATCCCCAGGACGATACAATCGAAATAGGGGAATTGGCCGTGACGCGGCAGATACTCCTTCACGATACGCGAATAACGCATAGCCTCCGTCCCCGGTTCCCCTTCGCCATGAATGCGGTGGATATGTTCGCGGGGAATGTGGAGCGGTTCGAACAACAGCTTGTTCGCATGACCGAAATTACTTTCCGCATCTGTCGGCGAAACGCAACGTTCGTCCACCCAGAAGAAACGCATGTTGTTCCAGTCTATCTTATCTTTATATTCGTCCGCCCATAAGGCAAACATCTGTTTGGCCGTTTCACCACCCGACAGAGCCAGGTTGAACGGTTCATCATCCTCTTTACGGGCCATATAATCCATCAACTGGCGAGTCAATGCCCGTAATGCATCTTTGTTGTCTTTGTAATTCTCTATTTTCATATGCTTCATTATTATCAGCCGCACGAATCGCAGGGAGCTCCCATCGAATCTGCGCCTAGCATCATTCTTTCTATCGGACCATTCTGTCCCGGCTCATAGAAGAAGAGATTCTTCGAACCCTCTTCCTTCCAGTGATGCAGGATAGGGTCTATAAAACGCCAGCTTGCCTCCAACGCATCGCTGCGGGCATACAGGGTCGAATCGCCCAGCATGGCATCCAGCAACAGACGCTCGTAAGCATCCGGCAGGTGAGTTTTTGAAAGCGAGTCGTAACGGAATTCCATCCCGACCTGTTTCACGGTGAATCCGGCTCCCGGCATCTTCAGTCCGAAACGCAACGTGATGCTTTCGTCCGGCTGGATACGGATCACCAGCTTATTGCATGAACTGCCCGAACATTGCCCGGCGAAAAGCTGATGCGGTGTCGACTTGAAATGGATGACAATCTCCGACGACTTTTCCGGCAACTTCTTACCTGTAAAGAAATAGAACGGGACACCGCTCCAACGCCAGTTGTCAATGAAGAACTTCATGCCGACATACGTTTCGGTATTCGAATCGGGTGCGACATTCTTCTCATCGCGATAACCGTCGTACTGACCGCGGACCACCCATTCATTCATCTCACGAATCGTATAGGGACGGATAGCACGGAAGACCTTCACAATCTCATCGCGAATCGGCTCCGGGTCGAACACGGCCGGAGATTCCATCGCCGCAAACGCCATCAATTGCATCAGGTGGTTCTGAACCATATCACGCAGGGCACCTGCCCCGTCATAATACTTGCCACGATTTTCCACCCCCAGCGTTTCGGAGGCGCTTATCTCAACCGAATCCACATAATTCCGGTTCCAAAGGGGTTCAAAAATACCGTTGGAGAAACGGAGTACCAGGATATTCTGCACCGTCTCCTTTCCCAAATAATGGTCGATACGGTAAATCTCCTCCTCTTCGAAAATACGGCAGAGATGCTTGTTCAGCTCTTGGGCCGTCTCGAGGCTTGTGCCGAACGGCTTCTCCACAATCACGCGGCGCCATCCGTCTTCCATATCAGCCACATTCATGCCGTTTTCCTGAAGATACTTCGGCACCAATTCGTACATCAGCGGCGGAGTAGCCAGGTAATAGATAATCCTGTCCGGGATATTCTCCTGTTGCTGCAATGAATGGATACGGTCTTTCAGTTTTACATATTCGGCGGAGTTGGTTGAATCGAATGCCAGGTAGAACAGAATCCGGAGGAATTTATCCAGTTCTGCGCTGTTTGTTTCCTTATTTCCCCTTGCTTCCAGGATGTGTTTACGCTGTTCGGCACGGAACTCTTCGTCCGTGTATCCCGTACGGGCCGCACCCAATATAGCGAAATGTTCGGGTAACATATCGCCAATGAACAATTCAAAAAGTGCCGGAAGCAACTTGCGGCCTGTCAGGTCGCCCGATGCTCCGAAAATAACCAGGAGTTGACTGTCTGCTCTTTTCATCATCAAGTCCCTCCTTTATACTGTATAAGTTCCGGAAACTGTGTTACCGCCTTCGCCCGTCCAGTTGGTGTGGAAGAAAATGCCGCGGTCACGATCTACTCTCTCATAGGTATGCGCACCGAAATAGTCACGCTGTGCCTGAATCAGGTTGGCAGCCGAATTGAGCGTGCGCAAGCCGTCGAAATAACTCAGGGCCGAACTCATGGCCGGCAAGGCTACGCCACTCAGGGCGCCTTCTGCAACCACCTTGCGCCAGGAAGGCAAAGCGGTCTGTATCTTAATACGGAAGAAGTCATCGAACAGGAGGTTCGGCAACTCCGGACTCTTCCTGTACGCATCCGTAATCTTCTGCAAGAACACGGAACGGATGATGCAGCCTTTACGCCATATCTGTGCAATCGTGCCGAAGTCCAGGTTCCATCCGTAACGTTCGGAAGCGCGGCGAATCAAAGAAAAACCTTGTGCATAAGAAATCAGCTTCGCAGCATACAAGGCCTGGCGAATCTCTTCCACATACAGGTTCTCACCCAGTTCGACAGGTTCGGGATACAATCCGGAAGCCTTTTCGCGTTCAGACGACAGGGCCGACAGCATACGGGCATAAACAGCTTCCGTAATCAGTGTCAACGGATCGTTTTCGTCCATCGCTGCGATGGCGCTCCATTTGCCGGTTCCTTTCTGTCCGGCGACGTCCAGGATTTTGTCCAGCAACGGTTTGCCGTCTTCGTCACGGAAGCGGAGGATATTCTTTGTAATCTCAATCAGGAAACTGTCCAGTTCCCCTTTGTTCCATTCTTCAAAGACGACAGCCATTTCGTCATCATCCAGTCCTTTACGGTTCTTCAGCAAAGAATAGGCTTCGGAGATTAACTGCATGTCGCCATACTCAATCCCGTTATGCACCATCTTCACAAAATGTCCGGCACCGCCTGCGCCTATCCATTGGCAACAGGGAGTCCCGTCGTCGAGCTTGGCAGCAATGCCTTGCAATATGTCCTTCACAATAGGCCATGCTTCGGGAGAACCTCCGGGCATCACGGACGGGCCGTGCAGGGCACCTTCCTCGCCGCCTGAAATACCGCTACCGACAAAATAAAGACCTTTTGCCTCCACTTCCTTCACACGGCGTTCCGTATCGTGGAAATCGGAATTACCACCGTCAATAATCACATCGCCGGGCGACATGTGGGGCAACAGTTGTTCAATCATCTCATCGACCGGAGCGCCTGCCTTAATCATCATCATGATGACACGCGGACGCTTAACGGCTTCCACCAGTTCCTCGATAGAATGGGCCGGGATAAAATTCTTCCCCTTGCCGCGGCCGTTCACAAAACGGTCCACCACCCCTTCCTCACCGGGGAAACTACGGTTATATACAGCAACAGTAAAACCTTTGCTTTCCATGTTCAGAGCCAGGTTCTCACCCATAACGGCGAGACCTATCAGTCCGATATCTGCTTTTTTCATGTTCTGTTCTATTTTATATTTCGTTATTTTATCAATGCAAATAAATCGTTCAACGATTCACTCATCGAAGGATGCGTATAAATGCTATCCCTCAGGAATGTGTAATCTTTTCCCGCCCGTATAGCCAGCGAGACGGTATTGATAACCTCCGTCGATTCGGCGCAAAACAGGGTACAACCCAGTATCTCGCCTGTTTCCGTATCGACAATTGCTTTCAGCAGGCCATCCGTCTGCTCGAAAGTACGTGTCCGAGGGAATGCTGCCGCCGGAATCCGTGCGATACTTATCTTTCTTCCCGAACGCAGGGCCTCTTCTTCTCCCATACCGATACGCGACAAAGGCGGGTCGATGAAAACAGAGTAAGCCACAGCTACACGGTCATCTTTCGTACGGCGTCTGCTACCGAACAGTTCATCCTTTATCACCCGGTAATCGTCCAGGGAGATGTAAGTGAACTGGAGTCCGCCTGTCACATCGCCCATGGCCCATATATCGGGCACGTTCGTATGCAGGTGTTCGTCTACAATGACGGCTCCCCGGTCGGAGATCTTTATCCCCGCAGCTTCCGGATGCAGGTCTGTGGTGTTCGGACGGCGTCCGGTTGCCAGCAGCACAGCTTCGGCGGGAAGTTGTACTTCGTTTCCTTCTTTCTCTTTATATGTTATAACAGCTCCGGCGTCATTGTGTTCAATCGACTGCACCAAAGCATTCAGATGAATAGTAATTCCTTTCTTTTCCAATACTGTTTTTACCGCCTCGGCAATATCACGGTCTTCACGGGCAATAAACTTGTCGCCTCCTTCAAGCACGGTCACTTCGGAACCGAAGCCGGCAAACATGGAGGCAAACTCAAGGCCGATATAACCGCCGCCTACAATCACCAGCCGGCGCGGTAACTTATCCAGTTCCATAATAGAAGTACTGGTATAAACATACGGATTACCTTCCAGTCCCTTGATTGACGGAATAATGGTGGAAGCGCCCGTATTGATGAATATCTTTTCGCCCTCCAGGAGAAGGGTTTCATTGCCTGCTTTCACTTCTATTTCATGAGGAGAACGAAAAGAAGCGATACCGGTATAGACCGTGACGGTGTCTTTCGAATCGAGGTTATCGAAATTCTTTTTGCGTAAAAAGGCAGTCAGTTCCCTTTTTCCGGCAATAGCATTCCGGAATTCCTCTGCGTATTGCTCAAAAGAAGAGGGTTTCCTGTATTGAGTTACTTTCGACATGTGTACCAGCCTTTTTGTCGGGATACAACCTATATTGATACAAGTTCCGCCATACATACCAGCCGAACGTTCAATAATGGCTACGTTCCAGCCTCTCGTTCCCAACTCTGCGACCAAAGTCTTGCCGGCCTTACCAAACCCAATGATTATCGCATCATACTTTTTCATCTTTCGTTTCTCCTCTTTTAAGTTAGTTATTAACAGAACATTCGTTTTAACCTAATTGTTCGTAAAATTTATCTATATTCCAATATTTATTATCTATCAGCCTCCCCGCTTAAAACGCAAAGGATGACAATACAAAAGTAGAGAAAGCGACTAGTTAAGGGAATGGTCATTTTTCCTATTGAGTTGGCAATTTGTCATTCACTGGGGAGCAAAATTCCGGACACTACGGAGCGGCTTCAGTTTCCTGCTTAGGAAACGCGAGTTTCTTCCGCAGGAAACTGGAGTTCCCCAGGCAGGAAATTGCAGTTTCCTAGGCAGGGAACTGGAGTTTCCTAAACGCGAAACTACGAGGAAACTGTAATCAGCTGAGCAATAATACACTAATACAAAATTGAGGAATAGTAAGAAAACAGATTCTATTACCTCTTGACAGCCGAAATAAGTAACATCATTTCCACAAATACAGAGAACGACAAAGATAGGCACAAAAACGGCCTCATTCCTGCCTTTCTCTATTTATATTTTGATAACAATTAGACTATATATACAGAAATTTATCGTAAATTTGTGACGATTCTCTCATTTTGATAAGCAGAGAACTCATTGCAATAACCAATTTTACATGTAATGAAACAAGACAAGATCATTTTCGACATCATTGAAAAAGAACATCAGCGCCAGTTGAAAGGTATCGAGCTGATTGCTTCTGAAAACTTTGTGAGCGACCAGGTGATGCAAGCCATGGGAAGCTGCCTGACCAACAAATACGCCGAAGGTTATCCCGGCAAGCGTTATTATGGTGGTTGCGAGGTAGTAGACCAGAGCGAAACGATTGCTATCGAACGGTTGAAACAAATCTTCAATGCTGAATGGGCAAATGTCCAGCCTCACTCGGGAGCACAGGCAAATGCAGCCGTATTCCTGGCAGTTCTTAACCCAGGGGATACATTCCTCGGTTTGAATCTGGCACATGGCGGCCACCTTTCTCATGGTTCTCCCGTAAATAGTTCAGGTATCCTATATAAAGCAACAGAATATAACGTAAAAGAAGAAACCGGACGCGTCGATTACGACCAGATGGAAGAAGTTGCACTGCGCGAAAAACCGAAATTGATTGTCGGTGGCGGTTCTGCTTATTCACGTGAATGGGATTACAAACGTATGCGCGAAATTGCCGACAAAGTAGGCGCCCTGTTGATGATAGACATGGCTCACCCTGCCGGTCTGATTGCTGCAAGTTTACTGAACAACCCGTTGGAATATGCCCACATCGTGACTTCTACGACTCATAAAACGCTGCGTGGTCCGCGTGGAGGTATCATCCTGTTAGGCAAAGACTTCGAAAACCCATGGGGAAAGAAGACTCCGAAAGGCGAAATCAAAAAGATGTCGCAGTTACTCGATTCAGCCGTATTCCCGGGAATCCAGGGAGGTCCGCTGGAACATGTAATTGCTGCTAAAGCCGTTGCTTTCGGCGAAGCACTGGAACCGGAATACAAAACATATCAGGCTCAGGTGAAGGCAAATGCAGCTGCTATGGCTAAAGCATTTATCGATAAGGGGTATAAGATTATTTCCGATGGTACGGACAATCACAGTATGCTGATAGACCTGCGTAAGAAATTCCCTGAACTGACCGGTAAAGTTGCTGAAAAAGCATTGGTTGCTGCCGACATCACTGTCAATAAGAACATGGTTCCGTTCGACAGCCGTTCAGCATTCCAGACGTCAGGTATCCGTGTCGGTACTCCGGCTATCACAACCCGTGGTGCCAAAGAACCGCTGATGGCTGAAATCGTTGAATTAATTGACACTGTTCTTTCTGCTCCCGAATGTGATAAGACAATCACCGCTGTTCGCGAAAAAGTAAACAGCATCATGAAAGAATATCCAATCTTCGCATGGTAAAATACCTTGTATAGGGCCGGCACTAAACCTCCGTCCCTATACATTATATTATATATAGTATATAAATACCGTATAAGCGGCAAAAATATCTGTTTAACCGGAGTAAATACCGGGACGACCGCTAGGGCCGCCCCTACAAAAAACAAAATTCACAATTATCTATAAACTTATCTTTATAACATGAAGAAGCTCGTTTCAATGTGTGCAGGCGCAGCACTATGTATCCTTGCGTCATGCAGCGAAGGGCCTACAAAACAGATGCCTTATAATCAGGGTATCAATGTAATTCCTGTACCTGTAAGTCTGACTCAGAACGAAGGAGTCTTTAAAGTTGGCAAAAATATGGCTTTCCAGGCTTCCACTCCGGAAGCTAAGACTGTGGCTGAATTTTTTGCTTCTAAAATGAATCTGGCAACAGGTTATCAGGTAACAGTCGGCGACAAAGAAGTTTCTAACGGGATTTCATTGCTCATCGACGAATCACTGGACGTAAATAACGAGGGTTACACACTCGACGTAACTGCCAATGGAGTCGTTGTAAAAGCTAAAACTCCGCAAGGTTTGTTCTACGGTATGCAGACATTCATGCAACTGTTGCCGGCAGAAATCGAAAGTCCGGTTGTTGTAAACGGTATTGCATGGACCACTCCATGTGTTTCCGTAAAAGACGAACCGCGTTTCGGATACCGTGGCTTCATGCTTGACCCGTGCCGCCATTTCATTCCAGTTGAAAACGTAAAAAAACAGATTGACGTATTATCCCTGTTCAAGGTCAACCGCATGCACTGGCACTTAACAGACGACCAGGGCTGGCGTATCGAAATCAAGAAATATCCGAAACTGACAGAAGTCGGAGCAAAACGTATCGAAGGCGAAGGCACTGAGTACGGCGGCTTCTATACACAGGAAGAAATCAAGGAAGTTGTGAAATATGCAGCCGATCGCTTCATCACAGTTATTCCTGAACTGGAACTTCCGGGACACGAAATGGCTGCTATCGCCGGTTATCCTGAATTGTCTTGTAAAGGCGAACCGGGTACTCCGCGTATCATCTGGGGTGTTGAAGACATCGTAATGTGTGCCGGCAAAGAAGAAACATTCAAGTTCCTGGAAGACGTGATTGATGAAATCGCCCCGTTGTTCCCCAGTGAATATTTCCATATCGGAGGTGACGAATGTCCGAAGATCAGCTGGAAAGAATGTCCGCTATGCCAGAAACGTATCAAGGAAGAAGGCTTAAAAGGCGACAAACAGCACAGCGCGGAAGAACGTTTGCAGAGTTACTTCGTACAACGTATGGAAAAATATCTTTCCGGCAAATACGGAAAGAAAATCATTGGTTGGGATGAAATTCTGGAAGGTGGTCTTGCACCGTCTGCAACTGTTATGTCATGGCGTGGTGAAGCCGGCGGTATCGCTGCTGCTAACATGGACCACGATGTGATTATGACTCCGGGAAGCGGTGGTATGTATCTCGACCAATATCAGGGAGATTCCAAAATAGAACCGGTAACTATCGGCGGATATGCTACGATTGAAAAGGTATACAGCTATAACCCGATTCCCGACACATTGGTTACAACAGGCAAAGCCCAGCATGTAATCGGTGTTCAGTGTAACAACTGGTCGGAATATATGTACAACACCGATTTGATGGAATATCGCATGTATCCTCGTATGTTGGCTTTGGCCGAAATCGGATGGAGTCCGCTAAACCGTAAGGATTATAAAGATTTCGAACGCAGACTTGATAATGCTTATGTTCGTCTGGATGCACACAACATCAACTATCATATCCCACAACCGGAACAGCCGAATGGCTCATGTAACTTCGTTGCATTTACGGATAAAGCATCTCTGGCATTCAAAACAACTCGCCCTGTCAAAATGGTATATACAATCGACGGAACAGAACCGACTGCCGAATCAACTGTTTACTCTGCTCCTATCGAATTCACAGAATCAGGCATATTGAAAATCCGCTCCGTATTACCTTCCGGTAAAATGAGCAAGACTCGTACAATCACCGTAGAAAAGCAGGCCCTGGCTCCGGCTAAGGAAGTTGCTAAAACAACTCCGGGACTGGAAATGCAGGTTACTGACGGTATGTTCCTTGAATCATCGAAACTGGCTGACGTAAAAGAATGGAAGAAATCGACCATGAAAGATTTGCGCGAACTTACCAGCGTTGTCAAGACCAGCGAATCAATGAGAGGCGTTAAACAGTATGCTGCCGTTGCAACCGGTTATGTAAATATTCCGGAAGATGGCGTTTACTATATCTCTTCTGACAACGAAGAAGTTTGGATTGACGGCAAACTGCTAATCAACAATGGCGGTGAAGTAAAACGTTTCTCACGCCACGACACTTCTGTTGCTTTGGCTGCCGGCCTGCATGAAATCAAAGTGGTATTCCTCGGACATATCATCGGCGGATGGCCTTCCAACTGGAATGACGGCAGTGTAAAACTGCGTAAAGCGGATGCAGAAAGATTCACCCGTATCACTCCGGAAATGCTGGTTCATTAATCACATTTTGGTAATCACAAAAAAGGCCCTGGACGTCACTGTTCAGGGCCTTTCTTTATCTTAATCGACTTTCATCTTCATAATGGTAATCGAGTTGGGCGGGAAAGAATAAACCATCGGTCCACCCAGAGAGAAAGTGATATTCTTCGATACCGGAACAATCCGGGTCGGATTATCAAATGTATTACGCACCAAAGGATCGCCGGTCAATTGAAGGATTTCCGCATCATTTTTGACACTAGCACCTTTTATATTCAATTCCGTCTTTTCTTCATGTTGTGTCGTATTTACGACTTTCAGTATAATCGTATTGGTCTCCTTCTCCAATGTGGCAACAGAAACCAGCGACGGCAGCGGAGGCAATACAACCTCATGCACCAATTTGTCCTCGACATAACAACTTACGGCTTCATCCTTACAAACCACTTTCACATCATACCAACGGTTGCTTTCAAAAGAATAAGGTTCAGGAGAACGCAATGTGTCTTTAACGGCACCGGCAGAACGATAGAACTCACAGGTTCCGGGAGCAATGGAAACTGCAATATGATCGTTGGCCTCTCCTTCTTTTCCATTATCCCGCACACGAAGCTGAATCTGTCCGCTTCCTTTATTCCTTCTCACTCTCATGGAAAAAGTGTAATCGTGGGCTGTCGAATCGCCCATTAAGATATAATTCCAACGGTTGGCATCGGGAGTTAATGTACCGTTATTTACTTTCCAGCCTCCGGTCCTGACTATCGCATCCGTTACAGGTTTGCCATCAATCCGCACATCTTCAAAGTCATAACTGTTATCAAACAGTTCGATTCCTGCATATCCGAATGTAACCTGGGGCCTGCTGTATGTTTCTATTTCTGTTTTCAGCAAATCATCTCCCCGGTTATCCGAAAACATCTTCATCATATAATAAGAAGGAGACCCGATTGCACTGTTATTATTAAAAGAAATAGCCGGATATCTCTGAAAATCATAATTTACATTTCCCAATACCGGTGCATAGGCCAGGTGTTTTACCACTTCCGGACTACTCTCCACACCAAGCAGAAAACAGGCTTCTCCTATCGCCGCCCGCAAAGTTCCTTGCAAAGAGACATCGCCCATACTGAACTCACCGATGAAAACCGCAGGAAATCTTCTCAGATATTGCCCGGTCTCGTATCTGTCATGATTTGCGATAAGGAAATCTTCACCGGAATAAAAATGATAATCAGTCCACTCGTTACGGTTTTTCCCTGAAATAAATGAACTCTTAATCACAGTAATTTCAGGATAAGCCTCATTAATAGCTTTTTTAAAAAGGTCAAAACGCTTTGAATATTCCTGCCCATAATTCTCACTCCCAATCTCTATGTATTTCAAGTCAAACGGCTCCGGATGCCCATTCCTGGCACGCATAGCACCAAAAGTCGAATCAGCAGGCTGATTGGCATAAGCAATCGCATCCAATGCATCCTGAACCAACTTGTTCATAGCTGTAATATCCTCATAACGCGGCCGGCGGCTTTGGCTTGTCACCCCGCTATTAATCACATAAAGCGGTTCCGCATCCAAATCTTCGCACATTTGCAGATATTCATGATACCCCATACCGTTAGTCGAACCATACGCCCATATATTCCAGAAATTCCTGCGTGTAGAAATATCTCCAATGGTTTCATGCCAGACCGGATACGTTCCGGCCGTATAACCTTCTACAAAACTCCCTCCCGGAAAACGGACAAACTGGGGATTCAACGAAGAAATCATCTCCATTAAATCAGGACGCAGACCGTTAGGCCTGTCCTTCCATGTTTTTTGAGGAAATAGAGAAACCATATCCATCCAGAATACAATAGAAGTATCTGCCGTAATAGCCAAAACAGCATTATTTGTGCTTTCCGAAGCAGTAAACGTATGTTTGTATTTCCTCCATTCATATATCGGAGAAACATCAAAAGTTTCACTCAAAGGTGTTTCTGCCACAGAATCGCCTAAAAAGACACGAACCTTTTTAGGAATCATCGACCCACCTTTCAGATATAAGGACAATTCATATTTTTCACCCTCACGTATGGAAAGTCCATTATAACCGGTTGCAACTACGCCTCCTCTCCCGGTTTCCGAAGAAGCGGCAACAGAAACCAATAAAGAGCGTTTATTTTTATCATTAATCAACTCCTTATTATCAGGCCATATACTGGTATTTGAAGAAATTTTCCGCCAGCCGGGTGTTGAATCGGGACGAATAAAAGGAATCGTCCATCCGTTAGGTGTGCTTAATACATTTCGCTTGGCATCATAAGGGCAGTTTAAAGGAGGCACTCCATCCTCAAAACTGCGGTTTTGTATCATCTCCGCATATACTCCCCCATCAATGGCATGGTTTATCTCTTCAATTGTTACTCCATACAAATTTTTATTAACAGGAACAGAAAAGCCGTCCAAATCAATTATTATTGAAGATGTAACAGGCATTTCCGGCTGACAACCGGAAAGCATAGCGGCGAGTATAATGCTTATATTTAATACTTTAAAGGGTATATTCATTTCTTTATTTATCAATTCAATATATCGACTAAGTTTCGCTTTGCAAACTTAAAGAATAATTTCCATATATAACATTCTTTGGAGAAAAGACTATTCTCCTATAAAAACCTTTGATTTTTATACGTTTTATTAAATAATTATTTTAATTTTGTGCATTGAAGCAAATAAAAACAGCACTAGTATATAAAAACATGAAACAGTCAATTCTATTGGTTGATGATAAGCCGGAGATAGCAAAGATTATAATGCTTTATTTATCTTCTCTATATGACGTCACATATAGAGAAAATCCGATTAAAGCTATAGCCTGGCTTAATGAAGGAAATATTCCTGACGGAGTGATATCCGATTTGAATATGCCCGAAATGAGTGGAGAAGAATTCTTATGTTATCTAAAGGCGAATGCTCTTTTTAATCACATTCCGGTATTGATTCTGTCAAGCGTTGAAAGTAGCGCGAACAGAATACGTCTTTTTGAAGAAGGGGCAGAAGATTTTATTCTGAAACCTTTTAATCCTGAAGAATTAAGGGTTCGGGTAAAAAGACTTTTGAGATAAATAACTAAACGCTAGGGTAAATAACAACATTTTGTATGGAATATATCTTTTGGGGACATAATATTCCTCTTGCCGCTCACTTACGTGAAACTTTGCAATGCAAAATCATCGAATGTATCACCTTCCAGCAGATAAAATCTTGTCTGTCCAGTATTGAATACATTGATTTTTGTGTTTTTATGGAGAGGTCCGATATGGCAACAGATATACCAACTATTGCCCAACTGCATAAGTTATATCCTACCCTATACATTATTTTAATCAGTGAAACGTTAAGTAAGGAAGAGAAAATTCCTTATCTGAGAGCCGGCACTGATTGCATGATATCAAAGAACACCTCCAAGGATGATTTGCAGAAATTATTTTCTGTCATTATTGATTTCAAAGAAAAGGAAAAAGCCAGAAAAGATAATCAGATATCATCTTTGACAGAATTCAGACTTCCTTTATGGAAACGAACATTCGATATCCTGGCTTCGGGGTCAGCTATTCTTTGTTTATCCCCGATACTTATTCTGACGGCATTAGCTATTCGTACCGAAAGTAATGGAAAGATTGTATATAAATCGAAACGTGTAGGCAGCAACTATAAGATTTTTGACTTTTACAAGTTCCGTTCCATGTATTCGGATGCTGATAAACGGCTGGCTGAGTATCAGCAATTAAATCAGTATACCAAAAATATAGCCGAAGAAGAGTTTAAAGACTCTTCTTCGGCTGCTGAGATATCTCAGCAATCCTGTTCCAGCGAACAGAAACAAGAACAGGAACAGGATATACTTTTATTTTCGGACAACCTAAGTACCTCCGAAAATAACTACCTAAAAACTAAACGAACCGAACGTTCTAATGCCTTCTTCAAACTGGAAAACGACCCACGAATCACTCGCGTCGGTCATTTCATTCGAAAATATAGTATTGATGAACTTCCGCAATTATTCAACATCCTAAAAGGTGATATGTCTGTTGTAGGAAACCGTCCTCTCCCCCTTTACGAAGCCGAATTGCTTACAAGCGACGAATATGTGCAACGTTTCATGGGTCCTGCCGGACTGACCGGACTCTGGCAAGTTGAAAAACGGGGTGGTGCAGGACAAATGTCTGCTGAAGAGCGGAAACAACTGGATATCAAGTACGCGAAAGAGTTTTCTTTCGGTATGGATATGAGGATCATTATAAGAACGTTTACGGCGTTTATCCAAAAGGAGAATGTATAGTACTAAAGAAGATGAAAAAATTACTGATATTCATATTATTATTTACTCATATATCATATAACTTCGGGCAAAATAAAATAACGACAGTTGAAAATGATATATCAGTAACTAATGTCGATTCTATCCAAACGGTATTAGATAATTACGAACAAGTCGAATTACCTCCGCTTTCCGTTTTTCTGGCATCGGCCTACGATCACCCCTCTGTCCGGATATATGAGGCCAAACGTGATGAAGAAAAGGCTACATTAAAAGAAACTCAAAGTAAATGGCTTAATTATTTTCGTGTTTCCGGTTTATATCAATACGGCCAATTAGCGGCTCTCACTAAAAATACAGATGTGGAAACTTCAATGTATGCATTCGACACCAAAGCACAAAATCAATTTAATATAGGGATGGTCCTATCCATTCCTATCGGTGATTTATTGGGACAGAAACAAAAAAATCGAGCACAAAAAGCTCGGCTTCGCCAAATAGAATACGAATACGAAATATCAATTGAAGAAAGAAAATTAAAAATTCTTGAAGCATATAATCAAGTTATCCAGCAACTAGCTGTTTTGAAGGCTAAATCCGATGCTGCTGCATTATATAATGCACAAATGAAGATATCAGAACAGGATTTTATCAATGGGAAAATCAGTATTATCGACCTCTCTCTGGAAAGAAGCAGGCGTTCTTCAGCCGTTGTTTCGTACCAAGAAGGAAGAGCAACCTTGCACAATACCATTACACTACTAGAAATGCTGACAAACGTAAAAGTAATGAATAAATAAATATGAATGTACCCCTTTATATTGTACGTTTTCTGCACAGAATACGCTATCAAATGATCTTTGGAAGTTTGATAGTAACTGCTTTAGTGGCTTACTTCTCACAATTTATTCAAAAAAAATATACTGTAAATACTAGTATATATACTGGTATTGCCTCTACATCAGGATTGGAGGAAGATAATAGACTTAACTTTTTTGAACTAAACAGTACTTTCGACAACCTGATCAATTTGACAAAAGCTAAAGGTACCCTGGAAAAAGTTTCAATCCATTTATTTGCAATAAACATGATCAACGGAGATTCTGAAAAAGACAATCTTTATATTACAGCCAAGAATTACAAAGCGTTAACTAAAATTGTTCCAGCAGAAGTTATAAAGTTAATTGATAAGAAATCATTAACTAAAACAGTTGAAAATCTAAATAAATACAAGAAAGAGGAACCAGGTAATTTTTTATTTGGTCTCTTCAATTGGAACCATCCAAATTATAGCTATAATGCACTTAAATCCGTATCTGTAAAACGCATAAATAACAGTGACTTAATAGAAATATCCTTTCAATCGGCAGATCCGGGTATAGCAATGAATACTGTAAAACTCATTACAGAAGAATTGATGCAATCATATGATGGAATACGTTATAAATCTGCGAACGATGTTGTCTTATATTATGAGAAAGAGTTAAAGGTATTACGTAGTAAACTCGATCAAATGGAAAATTCTCTAACCCAATATAATATAGATAATAAAGTAATCAACTATACTGAACAAACAAAAGCGATTGCTATTGCATACACCAATTACGAGGACCGATATGAAGCGTCTTTACGTGAATATGAAAGTTCATCCAGACTGATAGCCCAATTAGAAAAACAAATGGATACTCGTACTAAGTTATTCAAAACAAATACAGAATTTATCGAAGCCTTAGATCGTATATCGACTATTAATGGAAAAATAACCGAAATTGAAACATTCAGTAGTAATAATGCACAAGATAATAATCCTCAATTATTACAATACAAAGAAAAAATGAATGAAACAGAGAAAGAAATAGAAAAACTTTCCAATAATATAAATGAATATAAATATTCAAAAGAAGGTATTGCCATAGAAACAATGGTTAACCAATGGTTGACGGAAGTAATACGAAATACGAAAGCAAAAGCCGAATTGGACATTCTCAATAAAAGGAAAAAAGAGTTTGCAGAACAATATAAAACATATTCTCCTATCGGAACTCAGATAAATAGAAAAGAACGAGAAATACGCATTACAGAAGAATCATATTTGGAAGTGTTGCATGGATTGAATCTGGCAAAGTTGAAACAAAAAAACATTCAACTGACTTCGGCTACATTGAATGTAATTACACCAGCTACTTTCCCCTTGATAAGTAATGGAAGTAAACGTGGCATTTTAGTTATGACAGCTTTTATGGGTAGCATCATTTTTATTATGGGATGTAATCTGATCATAGAGTTACTGGACCGGACTTTACGTGACGCAGAACGTACACAACGACTGACAAATACTCCTGTTTTAGGTGCATTTACAGGAAATATGCAACTGAGATTCCGAGGTTACCGAAAAGCATGTAACCGAATATCCGCCAATTATGCCTGTAACAAATTAAATAGTAAATTAGTTCCTGGAAAACCGATGATCATAAATTTGCTCAGTTTAGAAAGCAGAGAAGGTAAAACATTTATAGCAAACTACTTAAAAGAAGAATGGGAAGAGCAAGGATTAACCGTAAAATATTTGACAGCTGGCAAAGATTTCCCTTTAAATGTATCTTATTTATTAACAGATGGTTTTAATCAATTTTTAACAGAAAAAGAGATACCCAATATTCTGATAATAGAATATCCAGCTATTCTAAAAAGCAATATTCCTTCAACTTTACTTACCCAAGCCTCATTTAATATAGTTATAGCTAATGCCTGCAGAGTCTGGAAAAACAGTGATGAAGTTTCTCTGAATCACTTAAAAGAAAGATCTGCCTCTGTCCCACTTTATATTTATTTAAACAATTCAACCAGAGAGGCTGTAGAAGATTTTACTGGGCAACTACCTCCTTATTCTTCCATGCGTACTCTCAGTAGCCGGTTACTCTATTTAGGATTAACGACTCAAAATACTGCTGTAAAATAGAATTATATATGGAAAACAACACTAATATAATACAAATAAAGTTTTTCCCGATACTTTTATTATTGGGGTTAACCGGTATTGTTATATCGTTGCTTACCAATAACATAATTTTATTAGGAGGACTTATTTGCTTTCCTATACTGTTGATAGCTGGCTATCAAGTTTTATGCAAACCATTAATTCTATTTCTAATTATATTCACCATCAATTATTATTTGATAGGATTAACTCGATATGTAGATTTAAGTGGTATCAGTTTTCTTATGGATATCTTAATGATATCCACTTTATTACTCATCATTATCCATAGTGCACTTCTAAAAAATATAGACTGGAAATATGGGCTGAACACACTTACTGTCGGTTCTTTCATATGGATGCTTTATTGTTTAGCCCAAATTATAAATCCAACCGGTATGCTCCAGGCATGGATTCTGTCGAGAGGATTAATAATAAACGGATTTTTAATTTCGCTGTTAGTCTCATTACTATGCATAAAATATAAGACTGTTAAATTAATACTGTTCATGTTATCAATTTTTGCATTGACTGCATTTTTAAAAGCTGCTATGCAAAAATTCATAGGATTTGACAGAGGAGAACAATTATGGTTAAACCGAGGAGGGGCCATAACCCATTTGATAGCCAGTGGTACACGTTATTTTTCTTTCTTCACTGACGCTGGCAACTTTGGCTCTAATATGGGATGTACAGGTGTTATTTTTACAATCGTAGCTTGCTATATTAAATCCAAACCATTAAAAATATATTATGCTATTGTTGCAATTGCCAGCCTATATTCAATGTTCCTATCCGGAACTCGCGGAGCAATGATTGTTCCTTTAGGGGGATTAGCTTTATTCACGATATTAAGTAAGAATATCAAAGTAATGACAATAGGGAGTTTTAGCCTGTTATTTATCTATGTTTTCTTTGCATTCACGATGATCGGACAAAATAACCCGCAGATACGTCGAATGCGCACAGCGTTTACACCAACAGAAGATGGATCTTTTAATGTCAGAAAGGCTAATCAAGAACGCTTGGCTGAATACTTAAAGAATAAACCGTTTGGAGAAGGAATAGGACTTTCCGGAGTGGAAAATCAAAAAATGTCTTATCGTTTTACAACCACTATACCTCACGATTCCTGGTATGTAAAAATATGGGTTGAAACAGGTATAGTAGGACTTATTCTTTACCTTGGTTTTTTGTTTATCTCAATAGCACATGGTGCCTGGATCATTATGTTTCGCATCAAAAATAAAGAACTCAAAGGATTGTTAACCGGACTTTTATGTGGAGTGACAGGTATGTTGCTTAGTGCCTATGGAAACGCTTTTTGGGGACAATATCCAACTTGTATTGTAGCTTTTACGGGACTTGCTCTTGTATTAAAAGGAATATATTTTGACGCTGAAATATCAAACAACAATAATAATAAAATAATACAAAATATATGATAGAAGATATAATAAATATAATAACAAACTGGACCAGCAATAATGAAAAGATCTTCTACATGGGAGATGCTGTTTTGTTTCTTGTATTCCTTGTATCAGTACTGTATTTATTCGTTTTTGCATTATTCTCTATAAAAAAGAAAACATATACATACCCTACCGCCAGAAAAAAATATAGTTTTGCAGTCTTATTTCCTGCTTATAAAGAAGATTCTGTTATATTACATTCTGTAAAGGATTTTTTAAAAAACGAATATCCCCGGGATCTATACGATGTCATTGTTATATCTGACCAAATGTCTGAAAAGACTAATAAAAAATTATTGAATCTCTCAGCTAAAGTAGTGGAAATTAAAAATGCCTCCAGCACTAAGACCAATGCTTTGAGAAAGGCCGTCGAATATATAGACAATGGAACGGTAAAATATGACGTAGTCGTTATTCTTGATGCTGATAACCTAACGGACAACGATTTCCTGGAAAAAATTAATGATGCATTTTATTCTGGTTGTTCCGCTGTCCAGACTCACAGAGTCGCCAAAAACAGAGACACAAATATTGCAGTTCTCGATGCCGTTAGTGAAGAAATAAATAATTCTATTTTCAGAAAAGGACATACACAGATCGGATTCTCTTCAGCATTGATCGGCTCCGGTATGGCTTTTGAATATGAACTGTTTAAAGATTGTATTATGTCTTCCAAACATATAGGGATAGATAAACAGCTGGAACAAATACTGTTACTACAAAATATATACATCGAATATTTAGAAGTCGTATATACGTATGATGAAAAGGTTGCTAATAAAAACAGTTTTTATGATCAACGCAGAAGATGGTTGTCCAATCAGTTCCATAATCTGTTTTACGGATTGAAAAATATACCATTAGCTATATTAAAAGGAAATTGGGATTATTGCAATAAACTATTCCAATGGATGATGCCGCCCCGAATCGTCCTATTGGGTCTTATAGTAATTATTGCAGTAATTATGACAGTAATAAATTGGCCTTTATCCATCAAATGGTGGGGGTTGTTTCTTTTGTTATGTATAACATTTAGCCTGGCAGTACCCGACTATTTGGTAGACAACCGCTTTAAAAAGGCATTAGTATCTCTACCTTTAGTCTTTATTCTTATGTGTTTAAATTTTTTTCGCTTGAAAGGAGCTAATAAAGAATTTATTCATACCCGACATTCTAACACATCAAATTCTTCAAATACTTAGTTATGAGAATTGCCATAGAAGCCCAACGGATATTCCGTCCCAACAAACATGGAATGGATTTTGTAGCTCTGGAAAGTATACGGGAACTACAACGGATAGATAAAAAAAATGAATACTTCATCTTTGTCAGTCCGGGAGAAGATCGCTGTTTATATGAATCAGACAATGTTCACATCATCGAGTTAAATTGTCCGACTTACCCGTTATGGGAACAAATAGCCTTGCCACGTGCCGTATCCAAAATAAAACCGGATTTATTGCATTGTACGAGTAATACAGCACCAATCAACAGTCCGGTACCATTGATCCTTACTTTGCACGATATTATTTTCCTCGAACCTCGGCAAAGCAACAATAAATCACTCTATCAAAATATGGGTTGGTATTACCGTAGGTTGGTAGTTCCACGAATACTCCCCACATGTCAGAAAATTATTACGGTGTCCCATTTCGAACGAAATCGGATCAAAGAAACATTGAGACTATCCGAAGACCAAATAGTAACGGTTTATAACGGTTATAGTCGTTATTTTTTTCCTCGGGAAGAAACAAAGGCTATTACACAAAAGTATATACAAGCCGATAAATTCTTATTTTTTCTGGGTAATACAGATCCCAAAAAAAATGTTCCCCGCACATTAAAAGCCTATGCTTTATACCGGAAACGTTCGAAAGATCCTCTTCCTTTATTAATAGCTGATATCAGGGACGACATCCTGACCACTCTTTTAAAGGAACTCAAAATTGAGGATATACGACCTTTCATTTTTAGTCCGGGATACATACCCAATACAGACTTACCTCATTTGTATAGCGGTTCTTTTGCTTTTTTATATACATCATTAAGAGAAAGTTTCGGCATCCCCCTATTGGAAGCAATGGCTTGTGGTACCCCTGTTGTTACCTCCAATACTTCTTCCATGCCGGAAATAGGTGGAACTGATGCATTACTCTCCGACCCTACAAATGAAGAAGACATAACTAATAAACTGCTTTTACTGGAAAACAATCCAATGATATACCGGCAGCAAGTCGATTACGGTCTTGAGCGGGCCAAATTATTTTCATGGGAGAATACGGCCCAGAATTTACTTTCAATTTACCAACATATTAAATCTCAAAAGATATGATAGAAGGGAAAAATTTCATATTTACAGGTTTGCAACCCTGGGATATCTCCATTGGCTCAAATGCTAAAGACATTGCACAGGAGGTAGCAAAGCAGAATAAAGTACTTTACATAAATACACCATTAGATAAAAAAACATGTAATAATCAGGATGATTCACCGGAATTTATTCAGCGGAAAAATGTTATTTTCGGAAAATCACCGGTATTAAGACAAATAAATCCAAATCTATGGATATTAGATTATCCTTTCACTGTCTGGCCCATCAGTTTTTTACCGGATGGGCCTATATTTGACTGGGTAAACAAGATAAACAATAAGCGCATGTATTCTTTTGTACAAAAGATATTGAAACAACTTCACTTCGATAAATACATTCTGTTTATCGACAATGACATCTATCGTAGTTTTTATGCCCGGGAAATGCTTCAACCGACCTACTCAATTTATTACAGGCGAGACAATTTGATATCAGCTTACTGGCAAAAGCATGCACCTAGATTAGAGCCTTTGCTGTGTAAAAAAAGTGATTTAGTTGTTGCTAATTCCATCCAGCTGGCAGAAGCCGTCTTGCCATACAATCCCAAAAGTTTTGATATCGGACAAGGGCTGAATTTAAGTCAGTATAATCATTGCACAGCTTATCCGATGCCCAAAGACTTGGAGTCAATACCATATCCCGTTGTAGGATATATCGGTTGGATCACAAGCCGTAGGCTAGACGCTGATCTTCTATACCAAATAGCACAAGAATGTTCGGATATTAATTATGTTTTGGTAGGAAAAGAAGATGATTTATTTAAGGGACATAAATTACATACTTTAAAGAATGTCTTCTTTTTAGGCGAAAAACAACAAACACAAGTGCCTGCTTATATTGCTCATTTTGACATATGTATAAACCCACAAAAAATAAATGAAATAACAATCGGTAATTACCCACGTAAAATTGATGAATACCTGGCATTAGGTAAACCAGTTATTGCGACACGAACAAAGACAATGAGTATTTTCGATCTGCATGTATGGAATTGTACTAATACAGATGAATACATAGCAGCAATAAGAGAAACTCTTCAAACAAACAATCCGGAGAAAATACAGCAAAGAATTAAATTTGCACATACACATACCTGGAAAAACTCTGTTGACAAGATGTATTCATATATAAACTTATAAACAATTGAAATTTATGTTAGATAATCATCCCCAATTAAAATCGATCATTATAACCCTCATATCTCCGAAAAGAAACCCGCGCCCACGATTATGGATCAAATGGTTTGTTAATCCATTCGTTCACAAGCGAGGAAAAGGATCTGTTATACGAAGTCGCAGAAGTCGCATCGATGTATTCCCATGGAGGCGTTTTGATGTAGGAGCATATACTACTATAGAAGATTTTACAACGATCAATAACGGTGCAGGTGATGTAATACTGAAAGACGGAGTCAGAATCGGTATTGGTTCGGTTGTTCTGGGCCCTGTTACAATTAAATCCGGAGCAGGCCTAGGTCAACATGTTTTTATTTCCGGCTTTAATCATGGATATAAGGATGCCACACAAAACTCAAAATACCAGGCTTTAGACAAACGCGCTGTTGTAATAGAAGAAGATTCACATATCGGTGCAAACTCAGTTGTTCTGGCAGGAGTACACATAGGTAAAAGATGCCAGATTGGAGCAGGCAGTGTTGTAACAAAAGATATTCCTGATTATTCCATAGCCGTAGGTAATCCGGCAAAAGTGATAAAGCGATATGATTTTGAAAAAAAAGAATGGGTTTCAATCTCTAAGAATAAATAATATGGTTTCACTTATCACTATAAATTACAATGGATACAAAGATACATGCGAGTTGGTAAACAGCCTCCGTCAATTCGAAGACTATCCCTATGAGATTATTATCGTGGACAATGCCTCTCCTAACGGTGATGGTCCTTTGCTCAAGGCATCATTGTCTGGTGTAACAGTTATATGCAGCGACAAAAATCTAGGATTTTCAGGAGGAAATAATCTAGGATATAAATATGCAAAAGGAGAGCATATCCTATTTATAAATAACGACATGATAATTACCGGTCCTTTTCTAAAAACATTGGTTAATCGGTTACAAACCAATGAACATATCGGGCTTGTCTCTCCTAAAATAAAATACGAACACCATCCCGATATAATTCAATATGCCGGATACACTGCCATCAATTCAATACGTATCAGCAATCATCTTATTGGGGTTAACCAAAAAGACAGGGGACAATATGACCAGGCAACTCCTACCGCTTATGCTCATGGAGCCTGCATGCTTACTTCAAGAGCGATTATAGAAAAGGCAGGAATGATGACGAACATATACTTCCTTTTTTATGAGGAAATAGACTGGAGCATACAGTTAAAACGAGCCGGATATGAGATATGGTATGAACCGGAAGCCTATGTATTACACAAAGAAAGTATGACTATTAAACGGGGAACTCCACAACGTTTATATTATCTTACCCGTAGCCGAATCTTATTTACACGACGAAATTCGACTTTCTTCATAAAAATAGCAGCGATATTATACCAACTGTTCATTGTCATCCCTAAAAATATATTACTATACTCTGTTCATGGACAAAAAGACATGCTGAGATCTTTTATAAAGGGAAGTTATCATGGATTTAGAAATAAAATCGAATAAAATGAATAAACAAAAAGTCGCTCATATTGAAAGCCTACGCGGCATAGCGATTTTATTGGTCGTTATAGGACATGTTATCGGTTCAACCCCTGCGGGAGGAATGAAAATAGATTATCCTTCGTTCTGGAGATATTTATATATATGGATTGACTATATACAATTGCCCTTATTTACTGGAATAGCCGGTTGGGCATACGCCATCAAGCCTGCCATAAACAGTGAATTCAAAACATTCGTTTATAAAAAAGCCATTAGGTTACTCATTCCAATGGCTACGGTCGGAACATTATATTTCATCACTCAATACTTAACTCCCGGCACAAATATGAAAGGGAATTTATCCGATATTTGGAAAATCTATATTTTCCCATATACAATTTATTGGTACCTTCCTTCTCTTTTCCTCATTTTTATAATCATGTATATCATAGATAAATTCAAATTGTGCCAGTCAGTTAAAACATGGTTATTTCTGTTTGTAATCACATGGGGAATAAGCCTGATCATAAAAGCATTACCTTCAGACATTCCGAATCTCTTCAGTTATAAAGGAGCATTAGGTCAGTTACCTTATTTTATTACCGGAGTCGGTATACAAAGGTTCACCGGGCAACTGTATAAAAAGAAAGCAATTTATATTTATTTTATTCTCACATGTATAGGGCTTACTTTACTTCAATATAAATGGTTCTACGTATTAAACTTTGGAGTAGATATTTCTTTTTGGTATAAAGCATTATTACCTCTATGGACAGCTTCGACCCTTATGCTTTTGCTTCACATAAATCGCAGTAACCAATTCTTCACCTGGCTGGGAGGCTTTGCTTATACTATTTATCTGTTCCATGGCTTCGGCACATCCGGAGGAAGGATTATGGCAACTAAACTAGGCATAAATTCATCTTTGTTTATAGTCATAATGGCTACTATTATAGCATTATTCTTACCTATTGTGATAGAAAAAATTGCTAACAAATGGAGAGCAACAAAAATTCTTTTTCTAGGTAAAAAGTAGCATACAAAGCAAATAATATAATTTACGTACGAATGAAAAAGTTAGTAGTCATTTTTACTATTATGTTTATTGTATCTTCATGTTCAAAAGACGCAATAATACATTCCGATACAGCTATACACATAATAACTTCTGATTCAAGCAGTCAAATAGACATGAAATCCGATCAGACAAGAGAGATTCTTCCAGGTAGTACTATTTACCTGGTAGGAGATTTTTTAAACGTTCGATTCACGGGTTTAAAAGGAAGTGCCGAACATCCTATTCGCATAACCAACTATCCGGGGAAAAAGCTTGTGATCGGGAATCCTGATTGGGCAGGAGGTGCCTATTCCAGTGCCATACAATTATCCGAATGCCAACATATAATACTAGGTGGAGAAGACAACGCAACAGATTTCTTGATCGATGGTTCCACAACAGAGGCCCGATCTTCCTATTTTGGAGTCAACCTCAGACCCTTCACTGATAATGTGGAGGTTAAAAATATAACAGTCAGAAACGGTGGTACCGGTATTGTTGCCAAAACGGACCCCGAGAAAGATGATCCGAAAACATGGTATCCTGCAACCGTACTCGAAAACTTATCCATCCATAATGTAAATATAACCAATGTTTCGACCGAAGCAATGTACATAGGGCATACGGCCGTATGGTGGGGATGGGACGAAACTGGAAAAGGATACAATGCCGGAGCGAAACCAGATAACCCGAGCCATACTTATGTAATGCCCGTTAAATGGAAAAATGTAAAAATATATCAGAACCATATATTCGGTCCGGGATATGATGGAATACAGGCATCTGCAATAGAAGGATTGGAAATATACGGTAATGAAGTGGCCGGTTTCGGAACCCGAGCTATATGGGGACAAAATGCGGGTATAATTGTCGGCGGACGTACTACTGATACGAATGTCCACGATAACTATGTACATGACGGCACAGGAGAAATTCTTCAATTTCATGGATCCGGAAAAAATAACTCAACTCACATCATACACAACAACCTCTTCGTAAATTCTCAATCCAATGGAATGGGGATATATGGCTTAATTGATGCTGCGACCATTCATATTACCAACAATACCATTGTAGGATGCCAACTTTTTGCAATCCAGGTAAACGGTAAATATTATGAAACCTTGGCTAAACTAAATAATAATGCTTTTGTCGAATGTTATCAAAAAGATCCGTCATCATTAAAATATATACGAATAATGAACAATGGGAAAGTAGAAGAATCGGATGATAAAGAGTTTGACTCAATAAAGAGTGCCCAAATAGACCCTCATAATCACTATCAACCCCTACCCGGCTCTCCCATCGAAAATGCAGGCTACAGACATACGTCTCAATAAGTTATTTATCTTTTGGTTTTCGGGATAGTATCTCTTTCAGGATTATAAACTCCTGAAAGCGGAAATAACGGGATAACACTAGAAAATAAAGGCTGCCGGATAACATTCCGATACCAAACTGTAACCAAACATTTTGGAAGATAAGAACGCTTCCATACATCACCGCTCCCATTGAAAAAGAGAGTAAGATAACCGGATACAATTCCTTAAACTGGATATACAGACTTATACCTATTAATTTGCGAGTATAATAGGTTATTATCACAATGTCAGCAAAAGAGTAGATGATTAATCCCGCACACATCACTTTTATACCGAATGGTATAGTCAGGAATAAGATAAGAAAAGCAACAGCCTTTTTTAGAATCTCCGCATATAAAAAGTAATCCGAACGCCCTTTGACGTTCAACATATTATGATTGATCTTCATTACCGGATCCCACATATAGGCAATACATAAGATTTGCAATAATGGTACAGCCGGCAACCATTTATCCGTCAGCAACAAACGCACCAAAGGTTCCGCCAATGCACAAAGACCTATCATCACAGGAAAAATAAAAAAACAAGCCATCCGCATATACTTCAGAAACATTCCATATAACTGTTCATGATCATCCTGCAACCGGCATTGGATCGGATAAATCGCACGTACTATCACATTGGTGAGATTCGTCGACGGAAATTGGGCAAGTGTAAAAGCACGATTATAAAATCCCAACTCTCCGGCAGAAAACTTTAAACCGATGATCATTGTATACAAATTAGTATAAATCGTATGTAATAATGAAGACAGCAGAAGTTTGGAACCAAACGAAAATAACTGCTTAAAAGATTTGACCGAAAAACGGAAAGAAGGCATCCAACCGGAAAAAAACCAGACAAAAAGAACACGAAGCAAATTATTCAAAAGAGATTGCCAGACAAGTGCCCAAGCTCCAAAACTTTTACAAGCCATGATAACCCCAACAACTCCACTGATCACAACAGCAGTCAATGACGCCATTGCCAATCTTTTAAAATCAAGTGCAATGGTTAGTTTAGCCTGTTGAACAATTCCAAATGAATTAATAATAAGGATTATACCAAATATCTTTGTAATGCTCTCCAGTTCTTCTTCATGATAAAAGCCAGCAATCGCAGGAGAAAAAAGATATAACAATAAATACAAAAAAACAGATATAACAATATTAAAGAAAAATACGGTACTATAATCAACATCCGCTTTATCTTTCTTCTGGATCAAGGCATTGGCAAAGCCACTATCAATGAATGTTTGGGCTATCGCCATGAATATACTCAGCATCGCTATTAAACCATAATCAGAGGGCAATAACAATCTGGCAATTATAAGACTTAGTAGAAATTGTATGCCTTGAACGGAAAAGCGCTCTACTGCACTCCAAAACACACTTTGGGTTGCTTGTTGTTTAATAGACATTTGTATATATGATCAATATTAATTATGATTTTGCTCAATAAATCTCTCCCACCATAAAGCCAACGTATACAAATTGAAATATTGAATAGCTTTACTTTGCTTATACCAGAACCAATTTCCGTTTTCATTGACGTCCTGGTCGTATTGCTTTATAAAACGATCTACTGCATCCCGTTTCAGAAAATCACGGGTTACAGACGAAGCCATTATGAAGTCCGCAATCCGTGCCCTTTGCTTATCATTTTTAAAGAAGAGTGGCATCGGTGCGAAGCCTCCCTGTTTCTTTTTTGATGTGATAACTTCCGGCAGCATTTGTTTATAATGATATTTCAATAAATATTTAGCCGTAGCATGTCCCTTCGCTATATCAATAACATTTCTCCCTTTACATTTATAATATACCGGCAATTGTTGCAGGAAATTATAAATATCTGAATCCATATAAGGAAAAGCCATCGAATTATCAAACATATCAGCCATCCTGGATGCTTTGAACAAAATCACCTGATTAATGATTTTTTCTACATCCGTTTTATAAGCATGCTGAAGATATAAATGTTCAAAACTCCGCAAATCGGATGTCATTCTTTCCCCGGAACGGATCAAAGAACGATCCTGTAACATCGTTTTCAAACGGAAATCCGGGAAACCGAACAAATCTCCTTTCAGAATACTCAGGATTTTATCCAGATGAAAACGGATCCTATATAAACTATTATTTTTATCAAATCCCGGTTGACTTAACAAACGGTATATTAAACCGAATACAGGAGCAACCTTATATTTCGATATCAAATAATGTAATGCTATTTCACGCCCGGATGTTCCAAAATACTGATCGCTACCATCTCCACCCAAAATAACATCCGGCTTGTTATGTCCTATAAGCTTCATTACGGTATAATTGACCATCAATCCCCCTTCTACAAAAGGATCACCTAGAAAATCCACAATATCAGGTAGTGCTGTTATTTCACTTCCGTCAATTTCATATTCCGTATGGATCGTACCGAAGGTTTCTGACATACATCTGGCAAGTGGTAATTCAGTCCAGGTATCTCCCTTGAAACCAATAGAATAAGAATGAATATATCCTGAATATATTTTACGTAAAGCAACCAGATTACACCCGGAATCATAACCTCCACTTAATAAAATACCTATAGTCGAGTTTTTTCCAATTCTTTTTTTTATCGCTTCAATATGTAAAGTTCCATATTGCTCAGCTAATTCGTCCAAACTTTTATCATTTTGAACAGGAAGTATATAATCAGTCGGATATAGCTGTCTGGTTATAGATTGTCCATTCCGGTATACCAACATTTCTCCGGCACCCAGTTTGTTGACCCCTTTTAAGGAAGAAGAAGGAGTCGATATATATCCGATAGAAAGAAAATCTGCTAACGCCTGACAGTCCGGTTCAGTAATAAACCCATCTGTCTTTTGCAGTAAGGCCAAAGAAGATGCAAAAAAGAAATTATTATAATAAACCGGTTTATTTGTACCGTGATGATCACGAACGATTATTATCTGTTCAGAATCAAACACTATAAAAGTAAAAGAACCGTCTAAATAAGAAAAGCCACTATCCCCCGATCGTTCATACATTTCTGCAATTATAGCTGCATCAGACAGATTTTCCACATTCATCTCTGATTTTCTATTATACAAGACTCCCCAGAAATAGACTTTAGTCCTATCATTTACACATACAGATGATACTTGATCATAAGTAATCTGATCGCCTCTATTCCATGCTAACTTATCAGGAAAAGGCTTATCATTCTTAAACTTTCCAATAAACATCATTCTCTTATTTTTTATTATCTAGGCCATGAGAAGTATGAATAAATTTCTTATTAGCACCTTTCAGGCGAAAAAGATTACAGAACATCAATAAAAAAGAATACGGCAATTCAAACAAAGCAATAATCAATCGTTTATTAAGTAGCGAAGATGGAATAGCCAGCAATAAAGCCAGAATCAGAAAGAAAAACAATATCCACCATTTAATGGACAGCCCTCCGGCTATAAACGCTAAGCATAGAGAGATAACGAAAGTCATACCCAAAAGAAGTATCCGGGGAATACTCATCTGCTGAAAAACCTTATCACAGAAATCCCAGTTACCTTTTAATAAAGCGGCCGGTACATCTCCTATAAATCTTCCTAAATAATGAATTTGTGCGGAAAGCCATCGACGTCGTTGGTTTGAAAAGTTTGCATGGCTTTGAACCTTTTCATCTAAAACGTCAACATCCGAGAGGTAATAAATTCTTTTGCCCTCCTTTATCAGAGATAGTTCTAAAGCACGGTCAAAACCGCCAACAGCATCTATAGACAACATTATTTTTTTAAATAAAGTATAGTCAAAAGCCATGCCCGAGCCTATCAACGCAGCCGATAAACCGACATTAGCATGCCCTAATCTAAAGATACTATTATTAATCTCTTCGCTGACAGCATCCAGAATAGATAAGTTTGTGTTCAGGTTCTTGGCCATTCGATGTGCCTGAACAATCTGAACCTTGGGTTCTGAGAATGCATCATTGATTTTCTGCAAAAAGTCAGGATATATTATATTGTCTGCATCTAATACAATGGCAGTATCATAATCATCACCGAGTTGTTCCATTGCATAATTTAAGGCTTTAGCCTTTGTACTATTCTGAAAATAGACTTTTATCAACCTGATAGGTAACTTTGACAAAACTTCATTTGTTTCATCCTTCATTCGATCTGAAATAGCTACAACTTCATATTTATCAGCAGGATAATCCTGATTCATACAAGATTGTATGCACTCCATAATCACCAGATCCTCTTTATAGGCAGGTATTAATATTGCTATTCGCTTTATTTTATCCATATTCTTTTTGAGTAAGTTTCTCTGTTTATTACGGGAAAACAAACTAAAAAACAACAAATAGATAATATTGATAGCAAAACAGACAAATAAGATTTTCTCTCCCCAGTACAGTAATATCATATTTAATAATTTTACAAAAACATAAATGCTACAAAAATAATAAAAACACTACAACAAAAAGCAAAAAGTGCTTATTTTTCAACAAGAGTTTAAAATAAATTGTTCTTCCAAGTTATTATTACAAAACTTTACTACATTTGCAAATATTAAAATTCACATTCTATATTATGGAATATTTTCATCTTATACTTATATGGCTATTTTGGATCGGTATCTTTATAGTCTTCTATACCTATCTGGGATACGGTATATTATTATATGTATTAGTAAAAGTAAAAGAACTCTTCAAAAAACCCATAAGCATAGGATTGCCTGAGCCTCTTCCTGAAGTTACCCTCTTCATTGCGGCATACAATGAAGAAGATATCGTTGCTTCCAAGATGGAGAACAGTCATGCCCTCGCCTATCCGACCGATAAACTGAAAATCGTTTGGGTTACAGACGGGTCGAACGACCGTACGAATGAACTCCTGAAACAATATCCGGAAGTAACCGTGCTTTTCCAACCGCAACGCAAAGGGAAAACAGCCGCCCTGAACCGAGGTATACAATATATAACAACGCCCTACGTCATCTTTACGGATGCAAATACCATGCTTAATAAAGAAGCCGTGCATGAAATTATCCGCCAATTCTCCAATCCGGAGGTCGGCTGCGTTGCCGGAGAAAAAAGAGTGGAAACAAACACTGCCCAGGGAGCTACGGCGGGAGAAGGTATTTACTGGAAATACGAATCAGCCCTGAAAGCATTAGACTACCGATTGTATTCGGCAGTCGGAGCAGCAGGAGAGTTATTTGCCGTACGGACGGAGTTATTCGAACAAATGCCGTCAGACACCCTGCTTGACGACTTCATTCTTTCATTACGTATTGCGCAAAAAGGATATAAAATAGCCTATTGTAAAGAAGCCTACGCTACCGAAACCGCTTCCCTCAATATGAAAGAAGAAGAAAAACGCAAAATACGCATTGCTGCCGGAGGACTGCAATCGGTCTGGCGTCTGCGAAACCTGTTCAACATCTTCCGTTATGGTATGCTTAGTTTTCAATTTGTGAGCCATCGTGTCTTACGATGGACCATTACGCCGGTCATGTTATTTCTTTTAATGCCATTAAATATAATATTAGCCTGTTATGGAGGGTTTACTTATATATTTTTACTACTTTTACAAGTTGCATTCTATATAATGGCTTATGCCGGTTATATGATGGAACAGAAAAATGTTCGAAACAAGTTGTTTTTTATCCCCTACTACTTCTCTTTCATGAATATAAATGTGATAAGAGGTTTTTTCTATTTAGCTGGAAATAAAGGGAATGGAGCATGGGAGAAAGCAAAAAGAATTCAATAAAAAAAATAATTCTAAAATGTAACAAGGAAAACGCCTGTAAATTCAAACATTATTAATATTTTTGCGTACGCATAGTGATTGAATATCAAGAAAAGTTTAAATTTGATATGGATAATTTAGCAGCAGGATATACAGTATTGATCGTTGACGATGTACCAACCAACGTCATGTTAGTACAAGCTATATTAAAAAAAGAAGGCTACAGGCTATTAACCTGTGACAGCGGAGCCAAGGCTTTACGTCTGGCACATGACAAGCACCCTAATCTCATACTATTAGATATCATGATGCCGGAGATGGATGGATACGAAGTATTACAGCATCTTAAAAGTAATCCGGACACAAACGATATACCTGTTATTATCATGTCGGCCCTGAGTGATATGCAGAGTATAGTAAAAGGTTACCAGCTCGGAGCAACAGAATATGTGACGAAACCGTTCCAGAGAGAGGAATTGGTTAAGCGCGTAGCTCACCGTTTCGAGTTATTCAGCATTAAACGAATTAAGCAGGAACTGGAAAACACCATAGAATCCCGTGACACCCTTTATTCCGTTATCGCCCATGATCTGCGTTCGCCACTAGGTTCTCTGAAAATGATGAACAATGCGATCCTTATGATGGTAGATAAGGACCAGGTAAGTCCGGAAGTATTTGAAATGCTCCAGATGATGAACAAGACGTCGGAAGAAATCTTCCTGCTGTTGGATAATTTGCTTAAGTGGGCTAAAAACCGTCTGAAGAAACAAAATGTATATAAACAGGAAACTGATATAAACAGCCTGGTTTCAAGCACAGCAGAAATATATATCCCGATGGCAACTCAAAAAGGACTGACTATCCAATTACAGGACATGGACAAAGAATTATCCGGTTTTGTTGATATAGACATGATCAAAACAGTTGTCAGGAACCTTATTTCAAATGCTATTAAGTTCAGCTTTGAAGGCGGAACCATTACTATCGGTTCCAAGATAGAAGGAGACCATGTTGTTATCAGCGTCAAAGACTCCGGCAAGGGGATAAAGAAAGAAGACCAGGAAAAGCTGTTAAAACAGAATACTCACTTCACGTCCTACGGAACGAATAATGAAAAAGGTTCCGGATTAGGTTTGATGCTTTGCAAAGACTTTGTTGAACAGCATGACGGAAAGCTCTGGTTCGAGTCGGAAGAAGGTAAAGGTTCCACATTCTTCGCATCCCTGAAAGCGTTGAGTAAAGAATAAAAAGAAACTATATAATGAAAAAGGGAAGGTTCATCACCTTCCCTTTTTCATTATAACCCGATTCAAATCTGAAGCGAACCGCTTATATTCAATATCCGGTATGGTTTCTCCGGAGGAAAGAACAACTAACGAATGATCCGGATATCCATTTCTGTAAGCCGGATGGGTATGAGGATACGGATTTTCTACAAACCCATGTAACTGATAAAAATGCAAGCGGGCAGCAGAGACATTATCCGTAACAGGGTCTATTTCTAATAATACACGCCCACTTTCCTGCTCTATCAGATTCTTCAGAATCAAACCTCCCAGACCTTTCCCGCGCTCATTCGGATGGATTGCAAAATGTTCCACATACGTATAACTATCAAATCTCCAATAAGCGATAAAGCCCAATAAAAGATCATTGACCGGATCAATATGACAATCCAAATGATACCGGCTGTCTGAAAACGCGTCCTGTTGCTGCTCCACAGTCCGTTGTTCATAGATTGGGAAACTTATATCATATATGTTTCTAAAAGCAGTATACCGCGGATGATCCGTTGCTGTCAATCTTATAATCTCCATCTTGTTTTTGTGTTCTTAAACGGATACAAAGATAAAAACTAATGCTTTCTAACCTGCAAGCAATTGTATTCAAATATAAACATACAACCTTGATACTGTTTCATTACTATGAAACAAATGTTTCTCCCTAATGAAACAAGTGTTCCACTAGGGAGAAACAGATTTTACTTAGTATGTATTTTCCAGAGGTCACTGCATCCGTCGGATACCAATAGCCTTATTATACTGGGCCAATGATGCTTTTTGCTGGTACCAGGTCTGGATCAGACTGCTATAAGACTGTATCCATGACAACTGGGCAGAAAGGACATCGACGATGGGTAGCTTACCTTCGTTGTAACTGAATGTATTCAGATCCAGGTTCTCTTCTGCTATCTTACAAGCCTCTTCAGCGACATCGATCTGTTTAGTATTCTCTGTCAGGCTTGTCCATGCATTAGCCACTTCCTGAGTGATCTGGTCGCGGGTATTATCCATTGCATACTCTTTACTGCGCAGCACGGCTTTTTGGGAATTTACTTCCTTGAAACGGGCACCCCAACGGAACAAAGGAATCTTTAAAGATGCAAAGACAGCCGGTGTCCATAAGTTATCGGAGCCTTTTACGTTCAACATAGGAGTTCCCCATGTGCCCTGAAAACCGACAGACAGGGTCGGATTATATTTTGCTTTTGATAGGTTGATCTGTCTTTTCTGATACTCGATGTTCAGTTTGGAGATCAGGTAGTCCGGCCGGTTTTCCAATGCTGCCGATTCACCGACCTGCATAGGCAATGGCAAAACCATCGTAATAGAGTCTGTGATCGTTATCGGCTCCATTGGAGGGACACCCATCAGAACATTCAGATTTTGCAATGCAATCTGATAATCCTTATAAGCGGCACTTTTATTCAACTCGGCTTCCTTTAAACGGGCCTGTACCTGCAACAGGTCGGTCTTGCTGATCTGTCCGTCCTGAAAACGGAGAGTCAGCACGTTTGCCAGTTCCTGTACAATATCGACATACTGTGTCATTACAGCGTACATGCCTTTACGGGCAGCAACAGACCAATAGTTCATGTCGGCAGCATAAACGATGTTATCGGTCGTCAACTCTTCGGCCTCGGTCGCGATCTGGCCCTGGATTTCGGCAGCCTTATAATTGTTGTAAATTTGTCCGCCGGCGTAAATAGGCTGGCTTACTGTGGCACCAAGACTATACGTATTATGGTCCATTTCGATACCGGGTATGCCATCTCCCATTCCCAATTCGTATTTATTTATACGGTATTGATAACTTCCGGAGAAATCCACAGCTGGGAAGAATGCTGTTTTAGCAGCTTTGATAGCATGCTGCATTGCAATCCGTTCTTCCGAACTTTGCTTGATCTGACGGCTGTATTCAAGTACTTTTTCTTTGTATTCGGCTGCCGTAATGGGCTGCACCTGTGCTTTCGCAGACAGGGCACCCAACAACATACAACCTATTATCAGTTTACTTTTCATATCTTATTCCGATTTAATCTTAAAGAAAATACAATAGGTAACCGGAAGCACGAAGATGGTCAGGATGGTTGAGACAAACAAACCTCCCATGATCGTTGCGGCCATACCTGCAAACATCGCGTCTCCCAACAACGGAAGCATACCCAGAATCGTTGTACCCGAGGCCATCGTTACAGGAACGATACGTGTCTTGGTTGCCTCGATAACGGCATTGACAGGAGCCAGTCCGCTATCCATTTGCAAACCGATCTCATCGACGAGCACAATCGCATTCTTAATATTCATACCGATCAATCCCAACAATCCCAGCATCGCAAAGAAGTCGAGCGACTTGCCGAATACCAGTAATCCCAGTACCACACCGATGAAGATCAACGGAAGCATAGCCATGATCAGCACTGGTTTACGGTAATATTTCGGGAAAAGGAACAACAGGGTAACATAGATCAGACCGAACATTAACGGAATATTGGCGGCAATCGCTTTGTTACCTTTATCCTGTTCGCTTTGTTCTCCGAAATAAGTCATCTTATAACCTTCAGGAACCTGTATTTGTTTCTGGGCTTCTGTCCAAAGATGGCTGAAAGCAGCCATGGTGTTGGCGCCGCGTTTCGGTTCACATTGCATCATCATGTATGGCTGACGGTTGTAACGTCTCACTACATTATATTCATAATCGAGAGAGAAATCGTCGATAACCTGTTCTACTTTGACGGAACGTCCTTTGGCACTGTAAACCGGCAATGTTCTAATATCGTTCAGGTTCATAGAATCCCTGTCGGCATCCTTCATCAGGATAGGCATGAAGACATCGCCTTCACGATATTCACCCAATGGTACACCGTTCGTTGCCGAACGAAGGGAATAAGCAACCTGCTGGCGGGTAATACCCAGGCGCAGACCTTTTTCCTGTGAGTACATCGGTTTCCATACCGGTACTTTATTACCCCAGCTGTCACGCACTTCCATCACCTGGTCGTACTGACGGGCAATCTCTTTGACTTGTTCCGTTAAAGCGACCAGTGTATCCACATTGTCGCCGATAAAACCGATCTCGATAGCGGCATCAGGTACCGGAGACAAGGCGAACAAGGCTGAACGCGTCAGGATATCAGGATAGTTAGCCACCATATAGTCATAGAATTTACCTTCTTCCGCCTGTGCATCCTCCGCCTTTTTAGTCTCAATCAGCACATTGGCAAAGTTAGGTTTCGGACCTACCGACGAACTTGCCAGGTAATAACGAACCGGTGAACCTCCCAGGGTAAATGAATATGACTTGATATTCTCGTTCTTGCTCAGATAATCTTCGATCAGCTTAACATTCTTCTCCACGTCGTAAATACTGTACCCTTCAGGGAAGATCAGGTCGGCACGGAAATAAGGTTTGTTCATGATCGGGAAGAAACTCTGCGGCATGATACTCATAATAAATAAGGAGAGGAACAATGTCGCAATCACGGAAGTAATAGTTATCCATCTGCGTTTGATCAGACGACCCAGCACCCCTTCGAATTTATGATACAGTTTCGTATCGTACGGATCCTTCGACTCGCCCGGTTTAGCCTCTTTCAGGATAAAGTTACCGAAAGTTGTTGTCTGAGTCAATGCCAGTACCCAACTTAAACCTAATGAAACAGCCAATACGATAAACAACGGTTTAACGATTTCGGCTACTGAAGCCGGAGCCAGATACATCGGCAGGAATGAACAGACAGCGATAAAGGTAGCTCCCAGCAATGCCCATTGCGGTTTGGTCGCTCCATCGATCAGAGCCTGATAACGGGACAATCCCCGCTTGATACCGACCTGCGCATTATCGGTTACAACTATCGCATTATCCACCAGCATACCCATCGCTATGATAAAGGCGGCCAGCGAAGTACGATTCAGTCCGACACCCCAGATCAACATAAGCAATAAAGTACCGCCCACCGAGAAGAGCAGCGAACTACCCACCAGCATACCGGCACGTGATCCCATCACCAGGAAGATCACCACAATTACAATCAGCAACGATTCGATCAGGTTCAGGATAAAACCATTGTTTGCCTCGTCTGCAATCTTGTTTTCCGGATAGATCGTTTTCAGGTCCATTCCAACAGGGAACAATTGTTCCATCTCCTGGAGGTGGGCAGCTACATCATTACCGACAGCCACCACGTCATCTTTAGCACCTGTTGCAACTCCGATACCGATAGCACGTTTGCCATCCACACGCATCAGATTGGAAGGAGGATCCATATACCCTCGTTCCACAATAGCAATATCTCCTAAACGGACTTCACTACCGCTTTTGGTTACGATCAACTGGTCGCGGATATCCTGGATATTCTTATAGGTTCCTTCCGCCCGGACACGCAACTGGTAATTACCCGTATTGATATCTCCGGTATTTACCAGCAGGTTTTGCGTTTGCAACACTTGCTGTATCGAGTTCGGGTCGATACCAAGATTTGCCAGTTTAGGAACTGAAATCCTTACATTAATAACTTGTGTCTGTTCACCGAACAGATATACTTTCTGAACACCGGGAACGGGAGACAGTTCCGTCTTGATCTTCTGAGCCCAGTCACGTAATTCATCATAGGTATAACCATCATCCGCACTCAAAGCGTAATAGATACCAAACACGTCTCCAAAATCATCGCTGACTGAGATGGAAGAAGCGCCACTCGGCAGGCGGGGTTCGATATTCGCCACCTTACGGCGAAGTTCATCCCACTTAACGGGCATGTTGTCAGGGTCGAGTGTCGGCTGAAGTTCAATCGAAATCTTAGACATACCGAAATAAGATTCAGACTTGATCTGAAGCACGTCAGACATAGACTGGATCTCACGTTCGATTGGCTCGGTGACCAGTTTTTCTACCTCGAAAGGAGTCGCACCCGGATATTGTGTAACAAGCACAGCCTGCTTGATCACAAAGGGAGCATCTTCCTTCTTCGGCAATTTGAAGAAAGAATATACACCACCTATCAGCATAACAGCCAGGAAGAAGTATATAATCTTCGAATTCTCTAAAGAATATTTTGGAATATTCATTGCTTATCCTCTTAATCTGTTAATACTTTTACTTGTTGTCCGTCGACAAGGCGGGTTACTCCGGCAGTAACGATCTGTTCTCCGGCTTTCAAACCTTCGGTTACGACAACACCGTCTTTGCCGACCAGTTCTTTTTCCGTAATCTTACGACGTTCTACTTTCGAGGTTTGCGGGTTATAGACGAACACATATTTATTACCGCTGTTCGGTTCGTCGGCAACGATAGCAGACAGTGGAATCAACACGGCTCCTTCATTGAAGCTCTTGCTCTCTATGTTCAGGATTACACGACAGGAGAAACCTACGGCTACCTTATATTTGTTCAGATTAAATTCGGGATCATCAATATAAAGGAATACCGGTACGCCGGAACCATCGGGCGAGGCTTCCACATATTCTTTTACTTTCGCTTTGAAACGGGTTCCTTTGTAATTGTCAAACTCAACAAAGATACTGTAGGGAGTGGAAAAGTAAGTGATATTCGTTTCAGGCATTGTAAACTGCACCTGCAATTTGTTCGGGTTTATCAGGCAGACAATACCTTGTCCCATCTGTACCTTCTGATAATTCTCTACATATTTCTTTTGGATGAAGCCATCGAAAGGAGCACGCAGCTTAGTCTGCTCCAATGTGTTCTGTGAGTTTTCGAATGCTGCCTGTGCATTGGAATAAGCAGCTTTTGTCGATTCATACTCCTGTTGAGAGATTGCCTGTTTAGCCAGAAGTCTTTCTGCACGTTGCAGCTGTGCCTGTGCTGTCTGGAAAGAAGCCTTTTTGGCTTCATAATCCCATTTGAAATCCTGTGGGTCTATTTCGGCTACGATTTGCCCTGTACGTACTTTCTGTCCTTCTTCGACATTTAATGAAATCAGCGGACCGGACATCTTAAAAGCCAGGTCACTAAATTGATCAGGCGATACAACACCGCTAAATGATTTTTCTACCATATCCAAAGATGTCACTTCTTCCAGCTTCACCGGACGAGGGCCCTGTTCCTTTACCGGAGGCTGGCTACATGACATCAATGCTGTCAATACAAAAACGGGAATCAATTTACCATTCATGATAACAACTTGATTTAGTTATTTTAGTTACTTATTAATTATATATGCTTGTATACAGTCATATAAAACTATGCGTTAAGTCATAGCTATACAACATTCATTTTCCACTAATTGTTCTAATTGCGCCGCTCCTTCGGAACCGAACGGCAGCTACTTACATTTGCTTGTTTTATTTCTATATTGCTCGTACAAACTACTAGTGTCAAAAGGACCAACTGTCCCAATCTATTTTTGCTTCCATTACCCTTTCCTGTTCATCGGGAACAGCCGGAAAGAAATCAATTCCCGTTACTTTTTCCACACTATCGACAGGTATCACCATTGACTTCAAAGAAGTCTTTTTATAATCCTTATTTTCCAGAATGAACGCAATTGCTTTATATTCGCTTCCCGAAACATAACAAATCACTTTGTAAAACGCGCCAGGAACACCTACTCGATTCTTTCCCATCCGTTTCATATTGTCCGTAATTACAGGACCGGTAGCAATCAGCAAAGATCCGTAATCTTTCGCCCATAAACGGCTCTGCTCTTCCAGTTCTTTCCAGATACCCCGGTTCAGCGCCGGTTTCTGCGGACAGATATTACTGAAATAAAATGATTCGCGCATTGCCTTTGCCGACCACTTCATGTCACCAGCAGGAGCCATATGACCACGGTCGTAACCTGTACGGGTATAGTCTTCATTCGTTGCTGTCGCACCTTTTACCATCGGGTCCGGTACGAATTTATTAGAACGTTCCGTCTTTTTGCTTTTCGCCTCTTCGGCAGTCAGCTCGTAAGCTACCCAGTTCGCAATCTTATAATCTGAATTGTAGGATACGGTATATCCTTCGTGACGGATCACTTGTTCGGAACGTTTAGCCTTCAATTTAGGGATTTCGGCATTTGCCGGAACTTTAAAAGTAGTTGTTTTCGGACGAGGAGGAACAATGGCAGGCTTTTTATCTGCCGGTTTTTCCTTTACAGGATCAGCAGGCTGCTTCTTCTGTTCCACCGCCACAGGCTTCTTACCGGAAGTAGGATAGAAATAGTTAAACACATATAACAGGCCGATAAAACAGATAACCACTAAGGCCGCAAGAACAAATATACGCCTGATTACAGAAACTAAAGATGCCCCCTGATTCTTCTTTTTCCGCGATTTTGCTTTGCCTTTTCTTTTTGCCATTGATTAATAACCATTTATTCTCCGCCGCAAAAGTAGATAATGTGAGATTATTAAACAATATATAAACCTTAAATATATTCGTCAGAATTAATACAAAAAGTGCCCCGATTAAAAGGGGCACTTTAAATTATAGGTTCCGGAGCCTATCTGCTGTATCTTTCCTTTCGACGAAACGACCTCTGCACTCGTCTGTTCCGGAACTTGTATTTCCATTAATATAGTACGTCCTGACTTGCGTAATTTCACTTTTATATCCCCGTAATGGGTAGGTACTGATGCCGATGCTTCCGTTAAAGAACCCATCTGAGGTTTTATGCGGAATGTACGGAAACCGGGAGATGTCGGTTCAATACCACACACTTTCTGGCTCAGCAGCGTCAGCGGTCCTCCGCTCCAGGCATGGTTGATCGTACCTCCTCCGAAACCTTCAGCGCCGACTCCCCAACCTTCAAACAAGGTGGTATAATCCTTATAACTTAACATACCGGCATACCGGTCACGCATCCTCTGCAAGGCAACCTCCGGGGCATTCATCTGAAAAAGTGCTTCCAATACATACTTTTCCATATAGGGACTGGCATGATATTCTTTTTTCAAGACCTTCAGTATGGCGGGATACTTGTCTTTTGTCGCCAAACCGGATAGAACGGCCATAGCCTGCGAACGGTCGTCATCCTTGCCATGATAACCCGGAGAACGATATGCAGTGCCGGTCCAGAATTTCGTATTAAAGCATTTCTCAATACTATACATCATACGGGTGATCTCTTCTGCATCTGCTTTCTTACCCAGTTGAAGTGCAAATTCCTTTTCTGCTTTCAGTGCCAGATAATACCAGCAGTTCGTCAATACCCCCATATCGATCTGTTCGCCCCAGTCACCCCAACTCCATTCACCACTGCGTTCGATGGGCAGGCCACTCTTATCGACCTGCCATGTTTCATGCAGATAACGATGCAGGCGGTCATAAATAACCGGAATAAATGTACTGTCTCCGCTATAATAATACTGTGTATAGAAACCATACCAACCCACCGAAGCCAGCATCTGCAAAGGCAACTCCTTCGACCAGTTACCGGCAGGAACAGGAGCAAACAATGAGCCGTCGGCACGCTGCCAGTTCATCAGTTCATAAATGCCTTTAACGGCCAGTTTATGGGAAGAAGGAGAAAGTGCATAGAAAGCCTCTCCCAACTCGTTCACCTCGTCTCCCCACCATTGAGCACGTTCGCGTTCGGGACAATCCATATAATTGTCACGCATCGTTATATATAATGTTCTCGCAGAACGTTTCCAAAGTTCGTTCAGGAAAGAATCGTTACATTGAAACGATCCGGCAAACTCTGTATCATAGCCGGTTTCACGATACTTAACTTCCAGTACTTTTACTCCTTCGGGAAGAATATACCACATCTCATGACCGCTCATCCAGCCGTAACTTTCATACTCCTGTATGCCGTTGCGGGTGACATATTCGGCACGGATATTTTCTGGTCCTCCACCCCGATAATTATCCGTCTGCATATGGATTGTCGCACCTTCCGCCGACTCCACTTTCAGATAGGGTGTAAACTGGCAGTTGTAAGGTAAACGGCAGAACAGGGTATCGCCTCTCTCCGACCGGCGGACACCCGGATACTCCTTTAAACCAAAATCCTTAAAAAGCGGAATAGGACGTTCAACCAGGTTTCCCAAAGGCGCTTTACCAACCACTGCAGCGATCTCGGCTCCGGGAAACGTATTCTTATAGCCAGGCTGGTTCCATCCTTCTAATGTTCTGCGGGCATCGAAACGGATATTGCTTTCCGACAGGCGATAGTTCGGATAAGGAGCACCGGTATTCTGATAAGCATCATATACCCTACAACTCCAGCTTTTATCGGATACAATCTCTATGCCGGGAGCAATCGCCTCAAATAACAAGGCTGCCAGTCCACTGTTCACATGACTGAATCCGTTCTTACCAAAATGCCACACCAAAACAGCGATCGTATTTTCCCCCGACGTAAGGTAAGGAGCAATCTCTACCGAATCGTAGTAAGTATCATAAGGAGAAGGACCGCGTTTCAAGCCTCCTTCAAACACCACCATCCGACCGTTGATCCATAACCAATATTTACTGTCGGCTGCAATATGTGCGGTCAGTGTCCGAGGAACTTCAGCCAAAGTTACCGTTTTACGATAGGCCAGCCAGGTATTGCTCGCACTCTGGCATTGTTCCGTATTTATCCAGTTTGCTTTCCAGTCCGTTTTCGTTTTAGCTTCTGCCGAGGCCAAAAATCCGGCGCATACACACAATAAGAGATACTTTTTCATAATACGATCGCTTTTACAGGTTATCAATTTTATTTAATTCTCCAGATAGACTTTCACACCGTCCGGAGCCTTTACTTCGCTTTTCACTTTACCGTCCGCTCCTTTTTCGTGACGGATCGTTATTACACCCTGCGGAGTAGGGAAAGTTCCTTCCACCCATTTTAAATCGCCCAGATGCGGGGTGATACGGACTGCGCGGCATCCCGGTTCCACCACCTGAACACCCAATACATATTCACTCAGCCATGATGTCGGACCGGAAGCCCAGCCATGACACAAACTATGACGGAAACCTTTATAGCAATAATCACCATAATCACCGTGAATATCCTTTTTCCCTTCAGGCACAAGTTCGTCGATACGTGCTGCATTCGGAAGCCAGTCCATATTGAAATCTTCCCAGAACGTAGTAGCACCCAGGTCGATCATCGCTCCCCAATACTGGCGGATCACATCGATCGCTCCCTGATAATTCCCGGCAGCAGCCATTGCACGCAACATATAATATCCGTAGAAAGTAGAGAATCCACGTGCCCCACCTACTGACAGATATTTACTGTTTGCCTCTTCCGGTTTCATCAAACCAGCCAGGGCCAATAAAGCCGCACCCTGTTTTGAGCCCGGAGCATCCGGTGCTATTTTAGATTTCAACAAAGGCTTGATCACCTTCGGAGCCGCCTTTTCCATTTTCTTCGCCGTTTCACGACATTGGGATGCCAACACATCGTCACCAAGTGTTGTACATAATTCATCGCCTGCCCTCATAGCCATCAGAACCAGCGATTGCAGACCGGCATCGATCGCCACCTGATTCTCACTTGACGGCCAGTCCATGAAACGCCATCCATCCAGTTTCTCACGTCCGTCTGCATCCACTTTAGAAATCAGGAGGCGCAGAAGGTCGCTCATATAAGTTTGCTGCTCTTTCAGGTAAGCCACATCTCCATGGTGATAATACCAGTCACGCTGGATCAGCAACCACCAGATCGAATAGGCGCTGATGCCATTCATCCAAGCGGGAAGAGGCGTTACATCACGGATCAAGTCAAGGCTCTTTGGGACGACTTCGTTATAACCGAAAACAGTATTTACGGTCATCACTTCCGGATGCATATCACCCAACCAGACCAGACGATCACGCTTAATACCGTCCCAGAGATATTCCTGCATATTCAAATGAACCGTATAAGCACCGGTCTGCCAGATTTTATTCAGCCGTTCGTCACTACTTCGGAAAGAACCTTTGTACGGGATATCACGGAATGTAGAAATAGCACGGATTTCTTTCAAGGAAACTTCCGTAGAATCGCTCATCAGGTCTATACGGGCAAAACGGAAACCGGAATTACCGACTTCCAGCACACCCAACCAGGGCAATGTGACAACAAAATCACGTATTGCATGGTCATTACTGGCCCCGTTCTTCCCATCAATTTCACACATGGCTTCACTGACGGATTCTCCGAAACGGACACGCATCTTTATAGGGCTTTTATTGGAAAAAGCACCGGTCACAATCTGAATGCCTCCCTGAAGTTCTTTCCCGAAATCAAACAAAAGGGCCGGATGCTCTTCTGACGTACTGGTCATCTTGCAAAGGGCACGATCTGTTAATTCTGCCTGTCCGTTACCCGGCAGGAGCAGTTTATCACCATCTTTTATCAATTCGCTATGTTGTTGCCAGACAATACGCGTCGGGGAAAGATATTCGCGTACCCGGCTGTCGCGTTGCTGGGCCAGTACCGGCAGGGAACATAAAAGAGTAAGAAGTATAAGTATCTTTTTCATGGTATTATCAATAATGAATCAATTTGCTTCTATGGACAGGTTTAGTTATTATCAGATATGAACTATCCTGTCCCCGTGCTTGACACGGGGCCGCAGAAGAACAGGCAGTATCAAAAGATACATATAGGATACGGTTTGTGCTTTTGCGATCCCGTGTCGAGCACGGGAACGGGATAGTTCAAATATTTCTAATTCTGAACTTCACACGCTACAGGAACTACAACCCAAAAGCAGGAACCAGATCATCCAACTGCTGGTCGGTCATTCCTGCCGGTTCATAGCCGGCCATGCGGGCACTCAGATAGATTTGAGCAGATTTTGCCAAGGTGTCGATTGCGTCAAAACATTCGATCAGATCTTCACCGACCGCCAGGATTCCATGTTTTTCCCAGAATACAACATCATGTTTTTCCAGTTGTTTGATCGTTGCATGTGCCAGTTCGATCGTTCCCGGTATTTCATAAGGGACAATACCGACACCTTTCGGTACGATGATACGGCATTCGGGGATCATGCCCCATAATGTCCGGGTGATCACCTGCGAATCGAGGAATGGTTTACAATGCGTCATACCGATCAGTTCTGTCGGATGCGTATGCAAAACGACCTTGTTATCACGTCCCAAGGAACGGAGATAATTGTGCATCATCAGGTGAGACGGCAGTTCGGATGTCGGGGCGACAGGTTGTTCGGCAATGATCTCATAGCTTTTTCCGTCCGGTGCTATCCGGATCAGCGAACCATTTGCGAACGGGTCCTGTGCGACATACCGCATCCGTTTGCCTGTCCCGGTCACATAAAATACATGTCCTCCAAGGGCGGTCATCGCTTCCTGCAACTGAATAGCAGGAGCAAGTGCCGGCAATTCCATTTCTTCCGGTGTCAGTAAACCGGTTAGATTAACAGATATATTTCCTCCATTTCTTTCGGCCCATCCTTTTGTCCAGAGATAGCCAGCCACCTCAGCGATACGGCCAATTTCAGCCATCAAAAGGCTGTTGTTTCCAATTGTTGTCATTTTTTTCTATATTAATTGCTTCGGGTATTCCCGAAAAGTCATCTATAAACTCGGTAACAGCAAAGAGAATATCAGTATTCCCATACCGGTAATTAATACGATAATCGTTTTCCTGCTAACACCTTTCCATTCATTCAATATGATTCCCCAAACATTACTGAATATGACATTCAGCGACATCAGGATACTCCATGAAAAGGCAAGCATTACCGGAGAGTCAGAAAAATAGCTCTTTCCCATGCCCAATCCAAAGAACTGTGAATACCAAAGAACTCCTGCCAGCGCACAAAATAAAACATTATTCAATAATATCTTACCCGGAACGGAGAAATAATCTTTCCCTGTTTTATTTTTTATATTCTGGAAGATACAATAGGCTGCATTCGTCAGGAAGCCACCCATTGTTACCAACAGGATCACCGGATTCAAAGCAAACAAATCGCTTGCACCAGAGGCTTTCGCTTTTTCCAGTATCGGAGTTCCGGATTCAAGGCCCAGATTAAAACAGGCACTCATCACACCCGCCAACAATGCAACCAGCAAACCTTTCGTCAGGGCAAAGTCTTTCACAGCCGCTTTCTTTTCCTCTTCCGTCATGTTGCGGGCACGCAGACTACCGGCATAACCGATCACTGCGATACCAGCCAACGTTACGCAAACACCCAGCAAAAGGATCAGTCCGTCGCCATGAAATAAATCCGTCCCCCCGAATACTGCCGGAAAAAGCGTACCGAATCCGGCACAGGTACCAAGAGCGATACTCTGCCCCAGGGCTATTCCCAGATAACGCATGCTAAGACCGAATGTCAGACCTCCCACGCCCCACAGCATTCCGTAGATTACAGCGCCGGTACTTCCACCGGCACTCCAGAGTTCAGTCAGGCTATTTCCTTCCGGAATAGCGAGTTGTGCGCCCAGATAAGGGAAAACGAGCCAGGCAAAAATACCCTGGATCAGCCAGAAGCTCTCCCAACTCCAGTTTTTCACCTTATTGATCGGCACGTAGGAACTGCTTTGCCCCAGACTGCCGATGGCGATAATCAGTAAGCCTATCAGTATATTCATTTACGCTTGCTTGTTACTTCCGCTTCATATTTTTCTATTTCTGCAATGTAATCTTCCCCTACAGGAACATTATTTTTCAAACAGTACATATCCCATACGGCAGTCCACGGAAGGCTTTTCAATTCTTCCTGCAATGCCAGGCGCTGGAACAGTTTATCTTCCGATTCATATTGCTGCAAAGTAGCAGACGGTTCAAGCAAGGCTTGCAGGAATGCTTTCAGTGTGGCACGGCAACCGATCACATAAGCTCCTATGCGGTTGATCGTAGCATCGAAATAATCCAGTCCGATATGTACACGGTCCAATGCATTGCAACGGATGATCTCACGGGAAAGGTCCAGCAGGTCATCGCTCAATACAACCACATGGTCGCTGTCCCAACGGATCGGACGGCTCACATGAAGCATGATCTCAGGAGTGAACAACAGCATGGAAGAGATCTTATCGGCAATGCTTTCCGTCAGATGGAAATGTCCGGTATCCAACGTTACGATTTTATTATTCTTAGCTCCATATCCCAGATAGAAATCGTAAGAACCGACCGTATAGCTTTCCAGTCCGATACCGAACAATTTAGCTTCGATGCAATCCTTCATGTTCTTATACTCCGTTGCAAAGATTTCGTCCAGCGAATCTTTCAGCAACTGGCGGTATTTGATGCGGCTTGCCGGCACTTCCTTAGAACCATCATGTATCCAGAGGTTCATCATACAGGGATCGTTCTGGTAAACACCCATCGCCTCACTGATCGCACGGCAGCGTTTCGTATGTTCGATCCAGAAGTTACGGATCGAATCATCCGGATTAGCCAACGTCAGGTTTCCGCTTTTAGGATGTGAGAAAGAAGTGGAGTTGAAATCGAGTTTCATATTGTTCTCTTTCCCCCACTCCATCCAACTTTGGAAATGGGCAGGTTCCACTTCGTCGCGATCCACTTTCTTTCCTCCGAAATCGCCATAGATTTCATGCAGGTTCAAGCGATGAGTTCCCGGGATAAAAGAGTTTGCTGTCAGGATATCGGCGCGAACTTCATCTATATTACGCGCTTTGCCCGGATAATTACCGGTCACCTGTATGCCGCCCGAAAGCGAGCCGTCCGGATTCTCGAATCCCGTCACGTCATCTGCCTGCCAGCAATGGAGTGAAAGACTGATTTTCTGCAACTTTTCAAGTGCACTGTTTACATCAACGTTTACAGCAGCAAAACGTTCGGCTGCCAAATCAAATGCTTCTTTTACTTTCTTTTCAGTATTCATGGTATGCTTTTTAATTATTGATATTGTTAATACTTTATTTTACTCCAAATATATAAAAGCCCTTGTCCCCGCACCCGATGCGGGGACGCATAAAAACAGGCCTGATCGATTCGATATTCATATGACTGGTTCTCATGCGATCCCGCGTCAAGCGCGGGAACAAGCTGACTTTTACTATCACACTGGTCTTTATTTATCTTAATTATTATCGTTTTACAACCTGTAAATACCGGTCGTAAACATCTTTCCAAACAGTCTCATCCTGCGGCAGGAATATTTCGGTCTGAATAGAATCAGCTATCAACTGCCTCATTTCCCAACGGGTGGAGACGATACCGGCAGACCGTGCCTGTACCATACCATTCCCGATCGCCGTTGCTTCCGAAGGGCCGGCAATCACCGGCATGCCGATCGCATTCGCCGTAAACTGATTCAGCAGGTTATTTTTCGAACCTCCGCCGATCACATGCAACCGATCGATCCGGAAAGGCGCCATTCCCTTCAACATCCGGATCACCTCATTATAACGAAGTGCAAGGCTCTCGAAGATGCAACGGATAAAATCGGCATCCGTTTCAGGAACAGGCTGCCCTGTTTCCTCACAATAACCGGCAATAGCCTTTGTCATACACGTCGGATTAGCAAAACGGGGATCGTCCGGATCTACGAAACGTACAAAGGGAACAGCCTGCCCGGCCAGCTCCACGATTTCAGAATAAGCATAAGCACGCCCGGCCTTCTCCCACTCTTTCCGGCATTGTTCCAATAACCACATGCCGGTAATATTTTTCAGGAAGCGGGTTGTTCCCTCGATACCGCCTTCGTTTGTAAAGTTATTCTTATAGGATTCTTCCGTTATGATCGGTTCTTCCGTTTCAATCCCCATCAAGCTCCAGGTCCCGCTACTCAGATAAGCAAAATGCTCATCCCTGGCCGGAACAGCAGCTACGGCAGAAGCCGTATCATGCCCCGCTACAGCAATAACAGGTATCTTGCCAATGCCGGTTTCCTCCGCCAGGGCATCCGTCAGTTCCCCGACAAGCGTTCCCGGCATCACCACCTGCCGCACGATAGACGGCGAAACTCCTGCCGCTTCCAGCAAGGATGGTTCAAATTGTTTCGTAACAGGATTAAGCAACTGGGATGTGGAAGCATCCGTATATTCACACACCTTCTTGCCCGTTAACAGATAAGACAATAAGTCAGGAATGAAAAGTATTTCTTCAGCATTTCTCAAAGGTGCAAAATCTTCCTTCCGGGCACGGAACAACTGAAAGAGACTATTAAAGTTCATAAACTGGATACCGGTCAGCCGGTAGACTTCCTCACGCGGCACCAAGCGGAAATATTCCTCCAATGCACCTTCCGTATACGGATCGCGGTACGCCCTGGGCAACCCCAGTAAAGAACCATCCGAAGCCAGATAACCGAAATCAACTCCCCAGGTATCGATGCCGATCGAATCGACCGGGATATCTTCCCGGGCACAAAGGGAAAGACTTTTCTTCAGTTCCTCATACAGATTATATATGTTCCAATAATATTTCCCGTACAATTCCAACAGGTTATTAGGGAAGCGGTGAAGTTCCCGCATTTCAAATTTGCCATTCATTAATGACACCAAAACGGCTCTCCCGCTTGTAGCTCCTATGTCAAATGCTAAAAAGTTATGTTTCTTCATGCCTGCAACAAAGTTATTTGTTTTACAGAAGCAAAAGTAAAAGGTTATTTACTATCTTTGCTTACGAAAATGATTTTAAACCTTTCAATTCTGACATGAATAAACACGCAAATAATCAAATACGCTACCTGACAATCGGAGCGTCTGATGAAGACTGGGGGATTACGGTCACCACGATCGGATACCAATTCATTCCACCCCAAAGTCAATATCCATTATCCGGTCATCCGGACAGTTATAACTTCAAACCGCAGACAGGACGTATCCTGAAGGAATACCAGCTTGTCTATATAACGAAAGGAAGCGGCTACTTCTCTTCCCAATCCTGCAAACAGCAAAAGATAGAAGCCGGCACCATGATGCTGCTTTTTCCGGGAGAATGGCACAGCTACTATCCGGACAAAGAGACCGGATGGGATGAATATTGGGTAGGATTCCGTGGAATACATATCGACAAACGAGTGGAAAAACGTTTCTTCACGAAAGAAGAGCCGCTTCATAGAATCGGTTTAAGTGCTACTATCGTAGGATTATATGAAGATATACTAAAGTTTGCCATGCAGGAAAAATCCGGATACCAGCAGATGATATCCAGTATCGTCCTTCATATAATGGGTACTGTTTATTATAAGAAAAAGAATGGCGCTTTTACTAATACATATGTAGTAGACAAAATCAACGAGGCCCGTATTCTGATGAAAGAGCAGGTAGAAAACCCCGTGTCACCGGAAGAGATCGCCTCGCAACTGGGACTAGGATACTCTTGGTTCCGCCGTATGTTCAAAGAATATACCGGCGTGTCTCCTGCTCAATACCAGTTACAACAAAAACTATTGAGGGCAAAAGAACTCCTGACAGGAAGTAACCTGAACATATCGGAGATTGCTTACAGCCTGAAGTTTGAAAATGCCGGCCAGTTCTCGACTTTCTTTAAAAAGAAAGAGGGCGTAACGCCCTCCGAGTTCAGGGAAAGAGCACATTAATACGGTTGTTGACGGTTGGACAGAAAACATCAAGAAGCTATTTACTCACTGAAACAGGAAACGAATAATATGAATACAATGGAGACAAACATCCTATTGACCCCCGAACAAATTCCTCCCTCCTACTGCCGTTGCTTCCAAAGCGACTGCCCGAAGTCGGACAGTTGCGCTCGTTTTCTCGCTGGGAAGCACCTCCCCGAAGGCTGGGTGACAGGGCCTGCCGTCTATCCCACAGCCCGTCAAGGCGCGACCTGCGTGTGCTATAAGCAGACACGTATTATCCACGCCGCCTACGGTTTCCGTGCCCTCTTTGCCGAGGTGAAGAAGAAAGACGATACGCCTCTGCGCGACCGTATCAAGACGTATTTGGGTGGAAACACCACCTACTACCGCTACCACAACGGCGAACGCCTTCTCACACCCGAGCAACAGGAATGGATCATCAACCTCTTCCGCCGGCACGGCTATACAGACGAGTTACGCTTCGACGAGTATCGCGACCTCTACGATTTTATCTTTACCTGATTACCACGGCGTGGTAGCATCTCTTCCACGGATTGGAAGCCACACTACTACGCCTTGGAAGCGAGCCTACCAAAGTGTGGTAGGCTAGTTGGTAAAAGCGAGAAGGGATACATTATACATACTGGTTTGTATTTTAGTTGTATTTCACTTCCATCCCTCGGGCTTCGTCGTTTATGACGCCATTGTCATACACCAACTGCCCGTTGACAAAAGTCTGGCTGACACTATGATGAAAGGTAGTCCCTTCAAAAGGTGCCCATCCGCATTTATATACTATATTTTCGGGAGCCACCGTCCAGCTCTTCTCCGGATCGACAAGGACCAGGTCGGCATAATAACCCGGACGGATATAACCGCGCCGGTCGATATGGAACAGGTCTGCCGGCATATGCGCCATCTTTTCCACCACTTTTTCATACGTGAAGCAACCCTCTGCCACCATCTCCAGCATGGCAACCAGCGAATGCTGAACCAACGGACCGCCCGAAGCCGCTTTCAAACAACTGCCCTCTTTCTCCGATAACAAATGCGGAGCATGGTCGGTCGCTACGATATCTATCGTATTATCATTAACGGCATTGCGCAAAGCGACACGGTCTTCCAACGTCTTGATAGACGGATTCCATTTGATTCGGTTACCGAACTTAGCGTAATCGCCGTCATGGAACCAAAGGTGATGCACACACACCTCGCCGGTGATCTTTTTCTCGCTCAAAGGAATCTCATTACTCAGCAATGTCAGTTCTTTGGCAGTAGACAAATGCAGGATATGCAAACGTGAATTCAGGCGGGTAGCCAGTTCGACAGCTTCGGATGAAGAGGCATAACATGCTTCCTCGCTTCTGATTTTGCTATGGAAAGAGATGTCGAGATCTTCGCCGTACTTGCCTGTATAATAAGCGATATTACGTTTGATCACTTCTTCCTTTTCCGCATGGATGGCGATCAACATATCCGCTTCACCGAAGATACGTTCCAGGCTCTCCTTCTTATCCACCAGCATGTTGCCTGTGGAAGAACCGAGGAACAGCTTCAACCCCGGCACACGGCTACGGTCCAGCTTACGGATCTCGTCCATATTATCATTCGTTCCGCCGAAGAAGAAAGAGTAGTTGGCGGCAGATGTTTCCGCTCCGCGCTGCAACTTCCATTCCAGATCGGCTATCGTGGTAGTCTGAGGCTTAGTATTCGGCATATCCATAAAAGAGGTGACACCGCCAGCTACGGCCGCACGGCTTTCACTAGCGATGTCTCCTTTATGTGTCAGGCCCGGTTCACGGAAATGTACCTGATCGTCGATTGCTCCCGGTAACAGGAGCTTTCCTTCAGCATCGATAACTTGTACATTAGAGGCAGTTTCGGGAACAACTTCCTCGAACACCTCTGCTATTTTATCTCCATCAATAAGGACCGAGCCTTTAAACATACGGCCTTCATTCACAATGCGAGCGTTTTTTATCAGAATCTTATTCATATACCTTGTATTTTATTTGTTACAAATGTACATGATTCTATTCAAAAACAACGCAGGCAGGAGCGGTTATTCGTAAGAATAGGCCTGTATTTCCACCGGTCCGATCAAACCGGACGATTGTAGAGGCGAATCTGCATTCCAGGGATTCACGTTTGTCCAGGTGCCGCGTTCCTTTTCAGGCAACGAAGCGTCACCGATCAGGCGGTTCCTCCAGTTATTCACGACTTCCACTTCGATCAGGTTCTCCCCTTTACGTAGAAAGTCTCCAACCGGCAGGCGGTAAGGGGTTGTCCATACGCCGCCAACATACTGTCCGTTGATCTTTACTTTCGCCATGACCATCACCTTACCCAGATCCAGATAAAGCGCCTTCTGAGGCAGTTTATCCAAGGTGATCCGGTTGGTATAGATTGCTTTTCCTGAGAAATAGCGGATGGACGGGTCTGTACTTTCTGTCCAGTCCTGCAATGCCGGGAAGGTTACAGCTTCTTCCGGTCCTCTTTTCCCTTTTTCAAAATCGACCTGCCAGGGAGAGCTAACGGTTGCCAGAACCTCTTTGACCGGATAATTCCGGGCAGTTGTTTTCGCCGGCGTGCCTTTTTTACGGAAGATAATAAAGGAGCTTTCAAAGCCTTCGAGACGAACCGGTACGGTAGTTACTCCGTCGGCACAGGTAAACTCCGGCAAAAGACGTATCTCTGCTGTCAGCGGATTCCACAGTTCCGGTAATTTTCCGGCTACACGGAAGGACGGGTTTATATCAACCGGAGTTTCACTTTGATTCGAGATAAAATAAATATCACCCTCATCCGTAGCACGGTGGATAAACAAAACAGGCGTACCGGAATTAACACGCATATCCGGTTTTACGTTCAAGGCTTCCAATACCGGTTGCAGGGAAGTTGCCGGCATAAACAGACGGCCTTTACCTATTGTCCGTACGGATTCTGTCTGGTCGCCCCAAAGTTCGGAAGCCAGAGCCTGCACTTTCCGGTCGGCAGCCGGATAATCACTCAGACTCGGAGAATATTTCGGAGCAGGCCCTATCACACAGGCGCCAGCCTGCAACAGTTCCTTTATCTTCTGCAAAATTTCCGGACGCATGGTTTCCAGTTGGGGTAATACCAGCAAACGATATTTCATTCCGCTTGGCAAAACAATCCGGCCGTCTTCCACCGATGCCCGCTGCAACAAAACTTCCCCATTAATATAATCGAAGGAATAGCCGGCTGGAAGTTCAGGCGTACAGATACCGGTCATCTTCGGAGCATCCTCTCCGATAAAGTAAGCTACATCTGCCACATAATCGCCGCGTTGCAACATGAAGTTACATCTTTTCAGATAGCCGGTAAAGACATCCATCTGGCTGAACCAGGTATTCTTCCGGTTAAATTCATTACCGAACCAGGCATCCAGTCCCGGTTCGCGGTCTTCAAACGGCTGGTGGATATATACATGCAGTAAAGAGCTGTTTATCCCTTCCGTAAAGAAACGGTCCCCACGCTGCTTCATCTGATACGGATAACGGCCGAAAGCAGGTCCCCCGCTTGTAAACGACTCGGCCCAGACGCGTCTCTTGCCATAAATATGCCCGCAGGAAGAAGCCGCCCTGTTCTCGATATCCCCCAGGGAACCTTCGCTCCAGAACTCACCGGCTATCTCGTCGGACTGACCGCCATATTGCAGGAACTCGCCCGGGAATCCCCAATGACCGTAATTTTCCAGCCAGGTCGTCAATCCGTGCTGATGACAAACATCACGCAAGCCACCTACATAATCGTAAGAAACACGATCGGCTATCAAACGGCGCAAATCCCACAGGAAGCGGTCTGAAATATCAGGATTACCGACCACTGTACCTTCCAGAACCGGAAGATACGGAACGGGGTCATATCCGTAACGTTCCTTAAATACGCTGATCATATCGTCAGTCCAGTTCTGTCCTCCGGTTTCATAGCTATCCTGGACAACTACCTTAAATGTTTTACGGTCAGCCTCCGGAATGCGTTTCAGTATATCACCGATAAAGGCATCAAAATGGAAAGCGACATGTTTCTTGCTCATCTTATCGATCTCAGGTCCTGTAGCTTCGGGAGCAGCCGGCGAGTTGGTTACACCTGTCGGCAACATCGCCATCCGGCGGATCACCCACTTACCTTCGGGCACTTCCCAATCCAACACACCGTTCTTTGAAAATTCAGTCACGTTCTTTATCGCATCCGGCGAAACCATCAAAGAGGCATCACTAACGGCAGGCTGTTTTTCCCAGAGATAGTCATCCCACATAGGGAGCGGGGTCTGGAACATCTTAGCCAGCGATTTCTCCGGGTAGCGTTCCATCATGGGAGAAGATGTAAGGGTTACATTTCCGGCAGCCTCTCCTTCTTCAGACATTTCCAGGCGGAACTGTGAAGCGGAAGTCTCCGGAAGGGAAATAACGACCGGCGCATAAGGGACAAAGCCTACATTCAGTGCCGGGTTACTACGGTCGATCACGAATTGTCTCAGCAATTCTTCCTTTCCTCCTTTTTTCACCCACAGCTTGGCAGTCGTTTTAAAAGGTGTATTTACCCGGTAGATCAGTGTACGGACGGTTGCTTCCTTATCAAAGACCAGAACGGAGGAGGACGATTGCCCTGACTTCTTATTTATCGCCCAGCTTTTTTCCGCCACTGGCTTATCCAATGCCGGATAAGCGATAACGCAGACGTCCTGTTCATCTTTTCCAACGGAAGGTAGCGTCAGTTGCATACGTCCCGGTCCGGCGACAATCGTATCTGAAGAGGCCAGATAACGCATAGCCTGTGAACTTTTTACCCACGGACCACCAGACTGGCTCCATCCCGGACTGTTGAATATTCCGATTTCTATATTCAGTTCCGTGGCTTTCTTCAAAGCGGCATGCAGCACTTCCCACCATTCGGAACTCAGCAGTTTATGATCGCCGTAAGGGATGCCATCGATACCGATATTCCCGATAAACGCACGATTAATACCAGCCACTTTCATGGCTTCCAAGTCACGTTCCACCCCTTCTTTCGATATATTATCAGAAATCCAGTACCAATAAACACCGGTCTGTACACTATCGGGTATTGAACGGAAGCCTTGCTCGATACTGGCAAAGGATGGATGATTTGCAGACGTCTCTGTCTTATTACATGACAAAAGACCTAAACAAACAAGAATACATAAAGAGAATAAGTGTGTTATTTTCGCCATAATACATGAATTAAGCAATTACATTGATCTTATATACAAGCAAAAATACTATTTATATTCTCCTCTATTACTTATAATAATGACAATATACTTCTCAATTCTGATAAATTACGAACCACCTCTTACCGCAATTTCAGTACTCCTAAAGAAGACGGTATATGGAAGTCCGGATTGACGGCATCAGGGATGATCCAGGACGACCAGATCACCTGTTCCTCTTGCGGCCCGTAATAATCGGCACGGTATACACCGAAACGTATCTCGCCGTCCGGTGAGATCACACCCATTTCTTCCAGACTCTTCAAGGGGATGGAGCCTTCCACGATATAAGTGTCTTTGCCGGTATGTGTTCCCAGTTTCAGTCCTTTAAAGTTCCAGTCGAAATCGAACTGGCGGTAGAACTTTGCATGATAGTCCATGACTTTTCCGCGCGGATCGATCTCCGCACAATAATAATCGCCCATAGCCGGGTCTTTGCTGAAGAAAAACTCGATACGGTCACTGCTCTCAACCGAGGCCTCGGTCTTTTCATTATTATATATAATGGTAGTATCGGCTACTTCATACAGGAAATATAAGTTCTTCTTGTCGTAGCAGACAGAGAACCGGGTCCGGTCTTTAGCAGCCCCGTTCCAGGGAGCGGTCAGGCCCGACACGGAAACAGGTATCTGTTGCCAGTCGTCTTTTTTGCCATCTACGGAAATCGACTTTACCAACGGCGCGCTGATAACCGGGGTAACGGAAACAGGCTGGCCGGGAGCCTGGTTGGCAGGAACCATTATCTTCAAATCGTAGTCATTGATCGTTAAAGACAAGGACGATTGTGTATGTGTCGGATCGCTTGCCTCTATACGGAGTCTCCCGTTTTCCGGAGAAAGCATATAGATACCCGGTGTATGTACCGCCAGTGTTATATCATCCGACAGGCGGATGGTTCCTTCCTGATATGCGGTGACATAGAAACGGTTGCCGGCTGCTACGGCCTGCATGGCCTCGTCATTGCGAAGCACCCGGATATCATCCGTCCGGAAAGTGGCTGTACGGTCTGCCGAAGAGGCCGGCAGTATCAGGTATTGGTAAGTGGCGGGTAGCTCTTTCGGATGGCGGATATATAAAGAGACCACCTCCCCTTCCACCGTTTGCGGTATATATGAACCCATAAAGTCGGACCAACGGCCGGAACGTTTTTCTGAGATCGCCACACTGTTTTCAGGCTGCATCAGGATATAACCGGTACTGTCATGATAGAAACGCGGAGCCTTCCCGGTGATCGTAACGGTTCCGTTGACAGGATTCCAACGGTTATTTTCCCAATAAGCCAGTTGCCCCTGTTTCATACGTTGGTCGATCGATGTCGCCAGGTTCAGCGTACTGTCGGTCTGAATCCCTGCCCCAAGGCATAACACAAAATCGTCCGTGATAACCCACGACTTGCGGGCATGTGCTCCGTCACGGTTCAGGATCATGGCGGTCATGCCTGTACTGCCATCCGTTACACCACCGACAAAAGTCGTTTCATTACGGACATGAGCCCCGTAAGTACGGGGAGAAGGGATAGGCGCATCGCTTTCATACGAAGTAATACCCGGGACCTTACGCCAGTCCCAGAACGGGAACACATTCAGATATTCATCGCCGTTACGGTATATATAAGTAGCGCCGTCACCCATATAAAAGCCTTTCAGGTTATCTTCATTTACTAACTCAGTACCGATCACCCGCTTGGAAGCCATCTTGACAGAGGCCATCCACCCCGGTGCGCGATGGATAGTCTGGTCTGAATCCCAGAAATGTTTCTGTCCGGTAAAGGCTGTCCCCTGCGCAGGTTGGGGAGGGAAATTGTCATTCAGGAAATCATCCATCTTCTGCACATCGGCCGGTGCGCTGCCCTTCTTCAGTGAACTGGCGGCATATCCTATCGCCAACGCTTTATGAATAGGGGCATTATGGAACAATTGCCGGTCGAGGGCATTCACATCCATATAGCCGCGCCAGATAATCCAGCGATAGCCTTCCGTTAATAAATTATTCAGGATAGATTGCTGTTCGGCATTCAAAGCAAAGGAAGTCCCGGCAAACAATCCTGAATAGAAACTCATCTCACCGAGATAAGCCAGCCCGTAGTTGCCGAACTGCTGTTGCGGTCCATGCTGGTGGAAGCTCCAGTCGCTTTTAATACCTTCCTCACGCCCAGTGGTTATTTCAGAGATGATCGTATCGCGGGCAGCCTTTACCAAGGCATAATCGTCTGTCAGCAGGCCTTTGACAAGTACGTTTCCTGCCAGCCAGACTTTATTCTGCCCCGTCATGCCGAAACGGGCGTTATCCATTACTTTCACAGCTTCTTTGAGTTCGTCGGGTGTCATCTGCATACGGAGCAGCAGGAAAGCCGGCCCGAACGTTTTCGGGATGCCGATCTCGTTATACCACCAGTTCTTGCAAACAGGTTTCGTGCGGAACCAATAACCGAGCGCCTGATGAATAACCGTAGAGAAGCGGGGCGACCAGGTGCACGAAGGTCCTTCGGCATGATAGAGTTTTGCCAGTTCCAGTATACGGTCGGCATGCTTCTTGGCATCCCATCCGGAGCGTTTGGTATCTGTATAGTTGATATCCGGCCAGGAACCGTCTTCATTTATACTCTCCATATATCCTTTGATCTTCTCCATATTGAAGGGATACCGCTGATGCAGTTCCACAACGACCTGATCAGACATTTCCGTCTCAGGCGGGATACCGGACAATATGCGGTTGAGTAAATCCGATTCATCATTGGAACTGATCAAGGTCCCGATATAGTTCTGACGGATCTGCTCCAGTTCGTCCTGCTGTGTTTGCGAGAACACACGCACGGGTAAAAACAAGAATGCGGCTAACAAGAATGTGTTTGTAAGAAGCTTCATGATATTGTATTTAGTACTGAAAGCAACAAATTTACCATAATTAATCCTGACAAATATAATAATGGCGAAAAAAATTGTAACGAATCCGTCCTCTATTACCAGCTATCCCCTTTACTTCTTCTGCGGATACTTGCGGAATAAACTCCACCACTTCAGTTTAAGCACGCCAAACAACGCTTCCCCAAATATGGAAGAGTTCATCTTCGATGTTCCCAATACGCGGTTGATAAAGATAATAGGCACTTCCACCAGTTTGAAACCACATTTATACGCCGTAAACTTCATCTCTATCTGGAAAGCATATCCCTTGAAATGAATATGATCGAGATCGATCGCCTCAAGCACCTCGCGACGGTAGCATTTGAAACCGGCAGTCGTATCCTGTACTTTCATCCCGGTAACGAAGCGGACATAGACAGATGCGTAATATGACATCAATACACGTCCCAGCGGCCAGTTCACCACATTCACGCCATTGCTGTAACGCGAACCGATAGCCACATCTCCCCCCTGCTCCGTGCAGGCGGCATATAACTTCGGAAGATCATTCGGATTATGACTGAAATCGGCATCCATTTCGAAGACAAAGTCGTACTTATGTTCGATCGCCCATTTGAAACCGCAAATGTAGGCAGTTCCCAACCCTAACTTGCCTTTCCTTTCTACCATGAAAAGACGTTCAGGAAATTCACTCTGTAATCGCTTTACAATATCCGCTGTACCATCAGGCGAGCCATCATCTATAATCAAAATATGAAACTCCTTTTCCAACCCAAATACCGCACGGATAATATTCTCAATATTCTCTTTCTCGTTGTAGGTCGGAATAATAACAATACTGTCTGACATATACTTCTTTTATTAATTGACAGTTGACAAGTGACAGTTGACAGATTTACTGCAACTATCCCGCAGAATTGTCGGCAATCGGTTATCAACCCGAATGCGAAGGTACATATTTTAGTTGATTTAAACTTATTACTCTATATTATTTTGAACAAAAAAGCTACCTTTGCCAAACATTTCAGTAACATTTGTTGCTGTCATTTGTTACTTGTCAACAGACAACAATTTTAATGGAGGTACAAGAATTACTTAAAATATTCGCCGCCCACCCACAAGTTTCCGCATTGGATACCCTTTTGAACGGTAATACGTCAAATAACATTTTCCTGAAAGGGTTGAACGGCTCGGGCGCAGCAATGACAATCGCTTCTCTTTTTTTAAAAAGAGGGGGCAACTATGTGTGCATACTCAACGACCAGGAAGAAGCCGGCTACTTCTATCACGACCTGATGCAGCTGACCGGAAGCAATGAGATTTACTTTTTCCCGTCCGCTTACCGCCGGGCCATCAAATACGGACATATCGACCCGGCAAATGAAATACTGCGGACCGAAGTGCTCAGTGTCCTCCAGGACCCCGAAGCACCCTTCGTGATCGTTTCCTATCCCGATGCACTGGCTGAAAAGGTCATATCGCGCGACGACCTGAAAAAGAACACTCTGAAGATCAGTGTCGGCGAGAAGTTGGATAATATGTTCGTGTCCGACGTGCTCGACGAATATGGATTCGAGCAGGTGGACTATGTCTACGAACCGGGGCAATATGCCCTGCGCGGCAGTATCCTGGACGTATTCTCTTTCTCCTATGAATTTCCTTACCGTATCGACTTCTTCGGAAAGGAAGTGGAGACAATCCGTACGTTCGATGTGGAAACCCAGCTTTCCAAAGAGAAACTGGAGAGTATCTATATCGTGCCGGAAATGAATAAAAGCGACCGTACCAACACCCTGCTGCTGGATTCACTGCCTGCACAAACAATCCTGGCAGCCAGAGACCTGACATGGACGAAGGAACGTATCGGCAGCCTGTGGAATGAAGAGCCGGTTGTCGGTGACGAAGAATCGTTTGCCGACATCAGCCGAATGCGTGCCAGACTGGTGACTGGAGAAGATTTCCTCCGGGCAGCCCTCAACTTCCGCCGGATACATTTCGGTACACGCCCGGCAGGAGTAGCGGATGCCACCCTTACATTCAGTACACAGGCACAGCCTATTTACCATAAGAATTTCGACATGGTGAGCGACTCTTTCCGTAACTATCTGGAGAGTGGCTATACATTATATATATTGAGTGACGTAGAAAAACAGGCAACCCGTATCCGGGCGATCTTCGAGGACCGGGGAGAAAATATCCCTTTCACTTCGGTCAACAAGACCATCCATGAAGGATTTACCGATGACGCGCTGCGTATCTGTCTCTTTACGGATCATCAGCTGTTCGATCGTTTCCACAAGTTCAATCTGAAAAGCGAAAAGGCCCGCAGCGGAAAACTCTCGTTGTCACTGAAAGAACTGAACCAGTTCACAACCGGCGACTATATCGTGCATATCGACCATGGCGTCGGGCAGTTCGGCGGCCTGGTACGCACCGAAGTAAACGGCAAGATACAGGAAGCTATCAAGCTGATTTACCAGAACAACGATATCATCTTCGTCAGCATACATTCCCTGCATAAGCTATCCAAATATAAAGGAAAAGACAGCGGCGAACCGCCCAAGCTGAACAAGCTGGGAACCGGTGCCTGGGAGAAGATGAAGGAAAAGACAAAGAATAAGGTCAAGGACATTGCCCGCGACCTGATCCTTCTCTACTCCCAACGCAAACAGGAGACAGGTTTCTCCTACTCGCCGGACAGCTTCATGCAGCACGAACTGGAAGCGAGCTTCATTTATGAAGATACGCCCGACCAGATGAAAGCGACAAGCGAAGTGAAAGAAGACATGGAAAGTTTACGTCCGATGGATCGCCTGATCTGTGGTGACGTAGGTTTCGGCAAGACAGAGGTAGCGATCCGTGCTGCCTTCAAGGCCGTTTCCGATAACAAGCAGGTAGCCGTACTGGTTCCTACAACAGTTCTTGCTTTCCAGCATTTCCAGACTTTTTCGGAGCGTCTGAAAGATTTCCCCTGCCGGATCGATTATATCAGCCGGGCAAGGACTACGGCACAGATCAAAAGGACGTTGATGGATGTCGCCGACGGTCAGGTGAACATCCTGATCGGTACGCATCGTATTGTCAGCAAAGATGTCAAGTTCAAAGACCTGGGATTGCTTATCATCGATGAAGAGCAAAAGTTCGGCGTATCCGTTAAGGAAAAACTTCGTCAGATGAAAGTGAATGTGGATACGCTGACAATGACAGCGACACCGATCCCGCGAACTTTGCAATTCTCGTTGATGGGTGCCCGCGACCTGAGCAGCATCACCACTCCCCCGCCCAACCGGTATCCGGTACAGACGGAAGTGGAGCGTTTCAACCCCGATATTATCCGTGAAGCGATCAATTTCGAGATGAGCCGTAACGGACAGGTTTTCTTTATCAATAACCGTATCCAGAATATTTACGAGATAGAGAATCTGGTTCGCCGTGAAGTACCCGATGCCCGCGTAGCAGTCGGTCACGGACAAATGGAACCGGAAAAACTGGAGAAGATCATCCTCGATTTCGTCAATTACGAATACGATGTCTTGATCGCCACCAGCATTGTGGAAAGCGGTATCGACGTACCGAATGCCAACACAATCATCATCAACAACGCACAGCAATTCGGCCTGTCCGACCTGCACCAGTTACGCGGACGTGTAGGACGAAGCAACCGCAAAGCCTTCTGTTACCTGCTCTCCCCGCCTCTTTCTTCATTGACACAGGAGGCACGCCGGCGTTTGCAGGCCATCGAGAACTTCTCTGAGCTGGGTAGCGGTATCCATATCGCCATGCAGGACCTGGATATCCGTGGTGCCGGTAACATGCTGGGAGCCGAGCAAAGCGGTTTCATTGCCGATCTTGGCTATGAAACATACCAGAAGATTCTGGAAGAGGCTGTCGATGAACTGAAAAGCGATGAGTTTGCCGACCTGTATGCCGATTCCGACAACGGCAAACGGGATTCCGGCAGCGAATATATCCGCGAAACTCATATCGAAAGCGACCTCGAACTGATGTTCCCACCCACCTATATCCCCAACGATTCGGAACGTGTCTCTCTCTACCGCGAACTGGATAATATGGAAGAAGAACGGGATATACTGGCCTTCACGGAACGTCTGAAAGACCGCTTCGGCAAAATTCCGAAGGAAGGAAAAGAACTGATCCGTATCGTCCGCCTCCGCCGTATGGCCAAGAAGCTGGGAATGGAAAAAGTAGTATTAAAGAAGGGGCAGATGAACATCATCCTCATATCCAACTCCGAAAGCCCGTACTATCAGAGCGAGGCTTTCGACAAATTGCTGGCCTTTATACAAAAACATCCCCGCGAATGTAATCTCCGGGACCAGAACGGTAAGCGCAGTATCGTAATAAAAAATGTGAGTACAGTAGAGGCTGCCTGCATGCTGCTTGAAGAAATAGAGAAGACAAAGACTTCTCACGAATAAACCATTGTAAGCAACTCGGTTCAAATATATTTCTTTACATTTGCGAGAATTAATATAAGAATATAATATGCCACATTTAAGAATTAAAAATATAGGTCCGATAAAATATGCAGACATTGAACTAAACAAAGTCAATGTAATCATGGGCCCCCAGAGTTCGGGGAAAAGTACTATCAATAAAATTGCATGTTACTGTTCTTGGGTGGAAAAGAAAATATCATTAGATCAATCTTTTGATTACTTCCTCAAAGAAGGTGTATTTATTGAAGAATTAGCTCGTTTCCACAAACTCACCGGCTATTTTAAGGAAACTTCAGAAATAGAATATCATTCAGAAACAATTAATCTGAAATATATATATAAAGATAAAGAACCTGTCATAAATTGGAAGAACCAGTTTGGATATAAAAGGATAAAACTGTCATATATTCCTGCCGAAAGAAATATTGTTTCGATGATTTCCGACTGGAAAGAAGTCAGCCTGCCCAACAACAACATAAGGAATTTTATGGCAGACTGGAACAATGCCCGCAAAATATTCACTCCTAAGAAACATATTCATCTGCCCTTTTTAGAGATAGACTATTACTATGACGAAAAGAGCGATATGGATTATATTCAAAATCAGGACGGTACCGTTATTCAACTAATGGATGCATCCAGTGGTTTACAATCTATGATCCCTTTAGTCGTATTGCGATCTTATTTTGCAGAGTGGATATATACAAATGAAGAACCAAGAAGTATAGCTTCTAAGGAGAGGGATTCCAGATTTCTAAATATTTTGATAAGTACTTTAAGTAAGCAGGGTGGCGGCATACAATTTACAGAACTAGAGCCATATATTATTCCATATATCGCAACAGCAGGTACCGGATTCTTTATTGAGGAACCGGAACTTAATCTATTTCCGTCTACCCAACGAGATATACTATACAATCTCATCAGCAGTGTTCAGCAACGTGAAGACGACTCATTAATTCTCACCACCCATAGCCCCTACATCCTTTACGCCCTGAATAACTGCATGTTAGGCTTTCAAGTAAAAGAGACAATGCCGAAAACGGAACAGGAAAGTCTGGCTAGCCGACAATCATGGATAGATCCGTCGCTGGTATCCGCATGGGAAATAAAAGATGGTAAGTTAGTAGATATTAAGAATAGCAGACTGAATACAATCGGAGATCATTATTTCAACACAATAATGAATGAAGTAATGGATGAATATTATGCAATGCTCAAGTATATCAAAAGAACAAAATGAAAACACGGATAAATGATTCTATACAACAACATCAGGTTTATCCATGTTCATATACAAGCATCCATATCGTTGATTGGAAAAAGTTCACGAGCGAAAATCTGAAAGTACATGATCGTGTTCCGGTTAACCCGAATACAGGAAAACTAATCCACTCTGTTTGCTTAAGGAATGATTCGGCCATATCCATTCTTGTGGATGCATTCGGCGAAAACGCATTACAATACAGCAAAAAGAAAAAGGCCCGTCAATGCGAATGTGTTATTTACCCCGATAATTATAAAGATACAGATTGGGTTCTTTTTGTAGAAATGAAATATGCAGAAAACGAGATCGCTGCTTTCAGGAAAGAAAACGATTATCCGAATAATATGATTGAGCAAATAAAGCAGACCGTTCAATTCTTTAAAGATAAATGCATTTTACCGCAGGAAAAAGAAGTATACGCTATCGTTTCATTTCCCAATTTACTATCTGCATTCAATAGTACGATATTCAGTATCGATGCCATAAACGATTTTTATCTGGACTATGGCATTATTATAAGAGGCACAAACAACGCGGAGATTATCAGTTCCGACAATATAAAGCTAATTGGATAAAATGAAGATGTCATGAAAAGAACATTGGTAGACCTTTTTGAAAACTCGGTGAAACAATATCCCGACAACCCGTTCTTATGGGAAAAGACAACAAACAAATTTGAGCCTACCACCTACACACAGGTAAGGGAACAGGTTTACACGCTGGGCGCCGGACTGGTTGCCCTGGGAGTAATGAAAGGCGACAACATGGCCCTGCTCAGCGAAGGCCGCAACGCCTGGATCATCGGCGAACTGGCGATGTTCTACGCCGGAGCCACCAACGTCCCCCTCTCTATCAAACTGGAAGAGGCAAACGACCTGTTGTTCCGTCTGACACATGCCGATGTAAAATATATTATGGTATCCGGCAACCAGTTGAAGAAAATACGTTCTATCGTCGATAAATTGCCGTTGCTCCGGCAAATCATCATCTTCGACGACCAAAAAGAATATCAGGAAAAAGAAATTCCCCTCTCTAAAGTAATAGAAATGGGGCAAGAATACCTCAGTGCGCATCCGTTGGAAGAGTTTCTGGCAATCGGACAATCGCTTACCAACGATGATTATGCCACAATCACCTACACCTCCGGAACAACTGCCGACCCGAAAGGCGTTATCCTCACTCATCGCAATTACACGGCTAACGTGGAGCAATCACTTACCTGCGTAGATATCGACGATACCTGGCGCACGTTGGTTATCCTTCCGCTCGACCATTGCTTTGCCCATGTGGTAGGCTTCTATATATTTATGTATAAAGGAGCTTCGGTAGCTACCGTACAGGTGGGAAGAACCGGTATGGAGACGTTAAAGAATATCCCTGTAAACATCAAGGAATTTAAGCCGTATTTAATATTGAGTGTCCCGGCCCTTGCCAAGAACTTCAAGAAGAATATCGAACAAGGCATCCGGGCGCAGGGTAACATGGTCAACCGTCTGTTCCACATGGGACTGAACGTGGCATATACCTATAACGGGGATGGCGGCGATGACAAAGGTCGTGGCTGGCGGTTCCTGCTAAAGCCGGTTGTAAGCCTGTTCGATAGTATCATCTTTTCTAAAGTCCGTGAAAACTTTGGAGGCGAACTGAAGTTCTTTATCGGCGGCGGTGCCCTGCTGGATAAGGATTTACAAAAGTTCTATTATGCCATCGGCCTGCCGATGTATCAAGGGTACGGGCTTAGCGAAGCAACCCCTGTCATCTCGACCAACGGCCCGCGCCACCACAGGTTTGGAAGCAGCGGCGTACTGGTTCAACCGCTTGACCTGAAAATATGCGACCAGGAAGGTAAAGAACTTCCCCTCGGAGAAAAAGGCGAAATTGTTATCCGCGGAGAAAATGTCATGGCAGGATACTGGAAAAATCCGGCTTCTACGACCGAAACCATTAAAGACGGTTGGCTTTACACCGGGGATATGGGATATATGGGTAAAGACGGCTTATTATATGTATTAGGCCGTTTCAAAAGCCTGCTGATCGGTAGCGATGGCGAAAAATACAGTCCGGAAGGTATCGAAGAAGCATTGGTTGAACATTCTTCCTGCATCGACCAACTGTTGCTTTACAACAACCAGAATCCTTATACGGTTGCCTTGGTTGTACCGAACAAAGACCATCTGAAAAGACATCTCTCCCACCTGCAACTCGATCTGAATACGGAAAAAGGAAAAGAAGAAGCCATCCGTATCATCCAAAAACAGATCGACCGTTTCCGTAAAGGGGGTGACTTGTCATCTATGTTCCCCGATCGCTGGCTACCCACCACATTTGCCGTCTTGCCCGAACCGTTCACCGAACAAAACGGCATGGTTAACAGTACAATGAAGATTGTCCGTGGAAAAGTAGAAAAAGCATACGCTTCCCGCATCGATCATTTATACACACCGGAAGGCAAGAATCCGGTAAATAGGGAGAATATAAAGTCGTTGTAAACGGCTCCTGCATCCTCCTTGATTAAATATTATTAATAAGGCTGACTCCGCTCCTACGGGGAAAAAGCTTACCTTTGCCAACTGCATTATCCGAGAAGGAATAACGTTAGTTTCATGGTAAAAAGAATTCACTTAATAGTATTATTGGTTCTGTTGCAGGCAGTGACCGGTGTTGCCGTTTTATATGCGCAAAGCATGACCTCTGCATCCGGTATCGTAAAGGATTCAATAACCGGAGAACCTTTGGCTTTTGTTTCCGTCTATTTTGACGGTTCAACCATTGGGGCAATGACCGACGACAACGGGGCTTTCGCCTTACAGAACGATAAAGGTTATAACAAGCTGGCTGTCGCATCATTAGGATACGACACTAAAATACTCGACCTGAAAACCGGACAAAAGAATGACGGGCTTACCATTGACCTTCGTCCTACCGCCTTCGAAATATCCGAAGTTATCGTCAAACCCAAAAGAGAAAAATATTCCCGTAAAGACAATCCGGCCGTCGAACTGATTAAGAAAGTAATCGAACACAAAAACGACAACCGCATCGAAGCCAAGGACGAATATCAAACCGAGGTATACGAAAAACTCTCTCTCTCCCTGGATGACTTCAACCCGGATTTCGAGAAAAACAAGTTCATGAAGAAATTCAAATTCATCAAGAACTACCTGGACAGTTCCGAATTTAACGGTAAACCCATCCTGACCCTTTCCGTTCGTGAAACAATTGCAGATAGATATTACCGGAAACATCCGAAAACAGAAAAAACGATTGTCAAAGGCAAACGTATGCAAGGCGTCGACCAGACTCTGGATGACGGCGGGGGCATCACCTCCAACCTGGAAGAGATATTTCAGGGCATCAACATCTTCGATAATAATATCAATATCCTGTTGAACCGTTTCGTCAGCCCCTTGTCCTCCACCCTGGCTACCAGCTATTATAAATACTATATCATGGATACCCTCGATATAGGAGGCGATAAATGTGTCGACCTGGCTTTCGTTCCGGTCAACAGCCAGAGTTACGGTTTTACCGGAAGGTTATACATCACTCTTGACGGTAATTATGCCTTAAAAAAATTCCTGCTGAACACCCCCGCCAATATCAACCTGAACTGGGTGGACAAACTTCGTATCGAACAGGAATTCGAACGGATGCCGGACAGCACCTGGGTAGTAAAGAACGAAAACACCTATGTCAATTTCTACCTGGTAAAAGGCGCCCAGCAGCTCTATGCGCACCAACTCAGGAATTACGACAAATACAATTTCAACATAGAACAGGCGAAAGCAGACTCCGTTTTCAACCTGCTGGGTTCACTCCATACATTACCTGTGGCAATCGAACAGCCCGATACCTTCTGGATAAACAACCGCCATGTGCCTCTGAAAGAAAAAGAAAACGCCTTGGACGACCTACTGGCCCAACTCCGGAAAGTCCCGGCATTCAATGTAATCATCAAAACAGCAGAAATACTTATATCCGGATATATCCCGACAGCCGGCGATAAAAAATCCACCAAATTCGACTTCGGTCCGATGAACACGACAATCAGCGGTAACAGTCTGGAAGGTGTTCGTTTACGTATCGGCGGTATGACGACAGCCAACCTGAATCCTTACTGGTTCGCCAGCGGATATCTCGCCTACGGAACGAACGACCGTAAACTGAAATACAATGTAAAACTGACACATAGCTTCAATAAAAAACTATACCACGAAGGAGAAAGTCCGGTCAATAATTTATCCTTTATCCAGGAATATGACGTATATACCCCCGGACAGGATTTCCTTTTCACCAGCAAGGATAACATCTTTGTTGCCTGGAAAGTAGGCGAACCTGTAACTAAAATGCAGTATATCCGCAAATCCATGTTCCAGTACGAAAAAGAATGGCTGAACGGCCTTACGTGGAGGTCATGGGTCTATAACCAGAATAACCAGGCTGCCGGAACGCTCAAATATATCGAGAAAGAAGCAGACGGCACATTGATTCAAAAAAAGGATATTACAACCTCTGAAATCGGAACACAACTCCGTTTCGCTCCCGGTGAACGCTCTTACAACGGACGCTCCGGAAAAGAATCGGTCTTCAACCTGTCGAAGGATGCTCCTATCTTCAAACTGTCACATCAGTTGGGTATCAAAGGGGTACTGGGTGGAGAATATAACTACAATCATACGGAAGTCAGTGCGGAAAAACGTATCTGGTTATCCTCGTTCGGGCATATCGATACGCAGTTGAAAGCCGGAAAAGTATGGAACAAAGTACCTTTCCCGCTGCTGATCCTGCCGAATACCAACCAGTCAATTACTATCCAGCCGGAAGCATTCCACATGATGAATGCCCTGGAGTTTGTGACAGACCAATATGTTTCATTCAATGCAACTTATTATTTAAAAGGTTGGATATTAAACCGTATCCCGGGTATCAAATGGCTAAGGTTACGCGAAGTAATCTCTTTCAATGGTATCTACGGAGGACTGACGGATAAAAACAATCCGGCCTTGACACCGAATCTGTTCCTCCTGCCCGACGGCACACGTCCTTTGGGCAAAACACCCTATATGGAAGCAAGCGTCGGCCTGGAAAACATCTTCAAGATTCTTCGTATAGATTATTACCGACGGCTTACCTATCTGGATGAACCGAATATAAAGAAAGGAGGGGTGCGTATTGCGTTGCGATTCTCCTTCTAACTCTCCTTTAAATCATGCGCCTAATGCCTGGGCACTCATACCTTTACTGGTATTCCTGCTCACCTATCTGGTCGTATCCATATTGGCAGGCGATTTTTATAAGATGCCTATCACCGTAGCTTTTGTCATATCATCTGTCGTTGCTATCGCCATATCCAAGGGAGGGAAATTATCCAACCGTATCGAACAGTTCTGCCGCGGAGCTGCCAACAGCAATATCATGCTGATGGTACTGATCTTTATTCTCGCCGGGGCGTTTGCCCAGACAGCCAAAGCGATGGGGGCTGTAGATGCAACCGTCAATCTGGCGATGTCGATCCTGCCCGGAAACCTGTTGGCTGCCGGTATATTCCTGGCTGCCTGCTTTATATCTATTTCTGTCGGGACCTCCGTAGGTACAATTGTTGCCCTTGCCCCAGTGGCAGTAGGTATTGCCGATAAGACGGGAATGCCCGATGCCCTGATGCTCGGAGTGGTTGTAAGCGGAGCCATGTTCGGCGACAATCTGTCTTTCATATCCGACACCACGATCGTTGCCACCCGAACACAAGGATGTAACATGAATGATAAGTTTAAAGTAAACATCCGTATCGCTCTCCCCATCGCTATTATTACAGGTATAATATATGTATTGGTTGGAAGCGGTATCGACAGCAATTACACAGCCGGAGCGATCGAATGGACAAAGGTGGTTCCTTACCTGGTAGTCCTTGTCGCCGCCATTTGCGGAGTCAATGTAATGCTGGTCTTATTTATCGGTATCCTGCTCTCCGGCATTGTCGGATTGCTGACGGGAGGTTTCGACATATGGGGCTGGACAGCTTCGATGGGACTCGGTATAACCAATATGGGTGAACTGATTATCGTCACTTTACTGGCAGGAGGCATGTTGGAAATGATTCGTTACAATGGAGGTATCGACTGGATCATCCTCAAACTGACTTCCCGCATCCATTCCTCCAAAGGAGCGGAAATGAGTATCGCCGCATTGGTCAGCTTTGCCAATCTCTGTACGGCAAACAATACGATTGCCCTGATCATGGCGGGACCGATCGCAAAAGATATTGCAGATCGTTTCAAAGTCGACCCACGCCGCAGCGCAAGTATTCTGGATATTTTCTCTTGTTTCATTCAGGGAATCATCCCCTACGGGGCACAGTTGCTAATGGCTTCAGGATTAGGCCAGGTCTCCCCTCTCGAGATTATGCAGTACCTATACTATCCTTATTTATTGGGATTCGGCGCTTTACTGGCAATCCTCTCAGGATACCCGAAAAAATACAGTAACATGGTTTCTACGAAATAGCAAATCCAGACACATATAAACAAAAAAAGGCTATCCATCACGGACAGCCAATCTTCATTGTTAACCTTAAATCTAATACCATGAAAAACACAGTGCAAATATAGGGGTTTTATGTTATTCAGCATAATATTTGCAAGAAAAATGCCTCGCATTAACATTATTTAGCCAAAACATGCTCTAAAACATATAAAATGAAGTATCCTTTACAGGAAACTTTATTACTCACCCCACTTAAAAATAAAGGGGACACCCTAAACCGGATATCCCCTCCCATCAACAAACCTCTTATATTTGTTATTTACCGAAACGTTCTTTCAGTTTTGCGATCATGTCTTTAGTCATTGTATCCAGATCGTAAGTCGGCTTCCAATCCCATTCTTCACGGGCACAAGTATCATCCAATGAATTGGGCCATGAATCAGCGATCGCCTGACGCAACGGATCAACCTTGTATTCCATCTGGAAGTCAGGAATATATTTACGGATATTGTTTGCTATAATTTCCGGATCGAAACTCATAGAAGCAATATTGAATGAGTTGCGGTGTTGCAGACGTGTAGGATCGGCCTCCATAATCTGGATAGCAGCATGTAATGCATCCGGCATATACATCATATCCATAAATGTACCGGCAGCGATCGGACATTCAAACTTCTCACCCTTTACAGCTGAATAATAAATATCCACTGCATAGTCAGTTGTACCACCACCCGGGGGAGTTACGTAAGAAATCAATCCCGGGAAGCGAACCGAACGTGTATCCACACCGAAACGGATGTTATAATAGTCGCTCAACAACTCGCCGGAAACTTTAGTCACACCATACATCGTACGCGGGTTACGGATCGTATCCTGCGGAGTCTTGTCTTTCGGAGTGTTGTTACCGAATACACCGATAGAACTCGGAGTAAATACGGCACATTTCATTTCACGTGCTACTTCCAGTACGTTGAATAATCCACCCATACCGATCTTCCAGGCTAACTGAGGCTTTGCTTCAGCAACGGCAGACAACAATGCAGCCAGATTATAGATTGTGTCAATCTTATATTTAGACACTGTCTCGGCGATCTGCTGTTCATTTGTTATGTCAACAAGTGCAGAAGGTCCTGATTCCAATAGTTCACCTTTGGGTTCTGCTCCAGATATATAACCTGCTACGATGTCGCCATCATAACGTTTTCTCAACTCCATGGTTAACTCTGAGCCGATCTGACCGGTAGAACCGATAATTAATACATTCTTCATTGCGTTTTTATTGTTCTTTTAAGTTTTTTCTGCGGCAAAGGTATAGAGAATAAAATTGTTCCCGCACGATTTTCTTGTGTTTTTTCATGCTAATATTCAAAAAAAAATATGACCTTTGCTTCACCAGTTGAGAGTTGACTATTAACTGTTGACAGTCCTTTGTAACAAAAACGAACTAACTGTTACTTTTCAACTATCAATTGTTAACTAAATAGTCTACTTGATTCAAAAATACTAACAAAAAACAAAGTTATGTACGGTAAACTGAAAGATTTCCTTACACAGGAACTGGCTAACATTAAAGCAGCCGGATTGTACAAAAACGAGCGTATTATCACTACGCCACAAAGAGCCGACATTAAAGTAAATGCCGGAAGTAATGTTTTAAACTTCTGTGCCAACAATTACCTTGGTCTGTCAGACAACCAGCGTCTGATTAAAGCAGCTAAAGATGCCATGGATTCTCACGGATACGGTATGTCATCCGTTCGTTTCATCTGCGGAACACAGGATTTGCACAAAGAATTGGAAGCCGCTATTTCCGATTATTTCAAAACAGAAGATACGATTCTGTATGCCGCCTGTTTCGATGCAAACGGTGGTTTGTTCGAACCGTTGTTCGGCGAAGAAGATGCCATCATCTCCGATGCGTTGAACCACGCCTCCATCATTGACGGTGTACGTTTGTGTAAAGCAAAACGTTATCGCTACGCCAACGCCGATATGGCTGACCTGGAACGTTGCTTGCAGGAAGCTCAGGCACAGCGTCATCGCATCATCGCCACAGACGGTGTCTTCTCTATGGACGGTAACGTTGCTCCGATGGACAAGATCTGCGAACTGGCAGAAAAATACGATGCACTGGTCATGGTCGACGAATCTCACTCAGCCGGTGTAGCCGGTCCGACAGGTCGCGGTGTGGCAGAACAATATAATGTATATGGAAAAATAGATATTTTCACAGGTACATTAGGTAAAGCATTCGGTGGCGCTATGGGTGGTTTTACTACAGGTAAAAAAGAAATTATCGACATGCTCCGCCAGCGTTCACGTCCTTATCTGTTCTCTAACTCAGTAGCACCGGCTATCGTTGGAGCCAGTCTGGAAATGTTCAAGATTCTGAAAGAAAGCGACGCACTGCATACTAAGCTGATGAACAACGTTTCTTACTTCCGCGATAAGATGCTGGCTGCCGGTTTCGATATCAAACCGACACAGTCTGCTATCTGCGCCGTAATGTTGTATGATGCCAAATTGTCTCAGGACTTTGCTGCAAAAATGCAGGAAGAAGGCATTTATGTAACAGGATTCTACTATCCGGTAGTTCCGAAAGACCAGGCCCGTATCCGCGTTCAGTTGTCTGCCGGCCACGAAAAAGAACATCTGGATAAAGCCATTGCAGCATTTATCAAAGTTGGTAAAGAGCTGAATGTCATCAAATAAAAGATTGAAAAAAAGAAGCGGCAACATCGGGATGTTCCGCTTCTTTTCTTCCTAAAACAATCTATTAACCTATAAATATACCTATCAGTAATTATTATCTTCCTCGCTATCGACAAGGTTGTTCAACTCAAACTCCAGACTGACTATATCTTTCCTCCACGAATCTAAAATATGGGAAGGAATATCTTTCGGAGCATTATCTATCTTCGACTGGATATTCGAAACCTCCAGTTCCAATCTTTCTCGTCTGTTCATATCTCTTATAAATTATCACCTGTTTAACAATCTCTCAACTATTAAACAACAGTCCCGGTCAATATGTTCAGAAAGATTTTCTATCTTTGTATTCCTAAAACAATCGACAATAGAATATTTATGCAACTTAGTAATTATCACAGTCATTGTACATTCTGTGATGGGCGCAGTACGCCTGAAGACTTTGTAAAGTTCGCTATATCCCATGGCTTCCGGGCGTATGGATTTTCATCACACTCCCCCCTGCCCTTCGAGACCTTCTGGAACATGTCGAAAAACGACATGCCCGAATACCTGGCTGAAATAGACCGGCTGAAAAAGAAATACAGCGACCGGTTAGAAATATATACAGCCCTGGAAATTGATTATCTGGATGAAACCTACAACCCATCCGTCCCTTATTTCCAGGAACTTCCGTTGGACTACCGCATCGGCTCCATCCATTTCCTTCCTATCTCGGAACATCTGAGTGAAGAGAATATGGTCTGTATCGACGGTTCCTTCGCTGATTATAAAGCATCGGTAGAACGTTATTTTGAAGGAGATATCCGCAAGTTGGTAACCCGTTATTATGATTCGACACTAAAAATGATAGAAGCCGGCGGTATCGATATTGTCGGCCATATGGATAAAATATATATGAACGGGCACAAATGCGAAGGTTTCTCTTTTGACGCAGCCTGGTATCAGGAACCGTTCAGAGCAACCCTCGACCTGATAGCTGAAAAAGGATTGATGGTTGAAATAAACACCAAAAATCTGGAAAAAAAGCAACAGCTATTTCCCCGGAAAGAGTACCTCGGATTACTGAAAGAGATGAACATCCCCGTGATGGTTAATTCCGACTGCCATTATCCTGACCTGGTAAACGACGGACGGGAAAAGGCATTCAAATTGCTGAAAGAGATCGGGTTTAAATCTACCCGTGAATTGGTGAAAGGGGAATGGCAGGATGTCGCCATTGACTAATAGGAAAGTATTATTGGAAATTTACCTCAAACTCCAGGGGAAAGAAATCTTATCCAGCAGACTCCTACGATCAGAGGAGAGTTCGCCTTTTTTCAAGGCTCTGCGCTGTACGAAACACCAACTGCCCAGCTTGTTCTCACGGGCGGTTGGCCAGCGGTTGTTTTCAGAGAAGAATTGTTGTAGTTTTTCATAGTTTTCCATCCAGACATCATCGATGGTCCAGATAAAACCTTCGGCATCCATCCGGGCGATGCGTTCAGCCGAAAGTAAACCTTGTTTCCGGTTCTTGCGCTGGGTGTTACACCAGCTGCCGG